>OBEQ011446911.1_pt1 | contig 147710 bp, 175 predicted proteins | sample 1670901 | NCBI WGS metagenome assembly OBEQ01 (sample SAMEA104232315, study PRJEB22302) | groundwater metagenome | biome: forest; feature: aquifer; material: groundwater | place: USA | collected 2011-08-07 | depth 5.4 m
AAAAAAACTTTTGAACAACACGAACTACAAAAACGGTTTATCACTCGCAAAAGCAGTACACACTTTTGCACGCAACACACCCAAAAGCGTGGTAAAAAGCGTATGCACACTCAACCCAATCTATAATTTAGTCTGAAAAAAACCCAAAAAACTTTCAAGGAAAGCTATAATTTCATCTCTTCGCAAGCCTGCTGCCGCTCTCCCTTTTCAGCCGCTCGTGCCCCTGCCCTGAGTGTTTTTTCGGCACATCGATTACAAATTCATCGGCAAGCCGCAAGGTCGCCTCATCCGTCATTTCCTTCACTTTGTGCGAGTGCAGCCGCTCCTCAAGAGAGCCAAGGATGTGCGCCTGCAAGAGCCGGTCCGTGTCATCCTGCCGCAGATAATTCTGCGCAAGCCTTTGGGATTCGAGCACCGATGAGTGGATTTGCTTTAGCAGGCGGGCGAGCTCAAAGCCCTCCTTTTTCGCCCAGATTTTTTTGCCAATTCCTTTGAGGGTTTCAAGCTCCCTGTTCTTTTCCGAAAGCGCGGCATCAAGCAGGTTTTTTGTTTTCGCGCCAAGAACCTGTGGCCTTTGCGCGAGACCGCCCTCCATTTCATCGCCGGTCCTTATGGTTGAGAGCGCAATCGCGCACCGCATCGATGCGTCCTCTATCTTGCCGCGCTCGTGATGGTATTCGGTGCGAAGAATCTGCCTTTGCGCGAGGCGCTTTTCGAGCTCCACCATCTCCGCTACCAGCTTTTCCTGCGCCGCAAGCAGTTCCTTTTCAAGGGCTTTAAGGCCGGGGCCTTTCGGGGTTTTCATGCGGCTCACTACTCTTCGCACTTTTGTTGAATAAAACACTTTTGATTTTGGGAATGGATTGAATAGCCGGGCTCATGTCAGGCTTATTTCGAGCGTGCCATATTTTGTCTGCAGGATGGTGGTCCGCCCTTCCTTTGTTTTTTCCACGAGGCCGTGCCTCACAAGGATGTTTGCGTCCCTGCTTATTGCCTCCTGCTTTCTTTTGAGCGCCTTTGAAACTTTTGTCACGCTTTCGCCCTTTTCCGCAAGAAGGTAGGCAAGAAGCTCAATTCTTTTGGGCGAGAGGATTTCATAAAGCTCCTCGGGGCTTTTGATGTAATGCGTATGCGTTGAAGGCTCCCCCTTGAATTTTTGCGGGTTTTGGAACAATTCCCGCATGTCCTCCATCATGTTCCCGCCAATCTTGATTACAAGTTTTTTCATAATTTCCCGCCCATCCACATATCCATATTTTATGCATCGAAGTTATATAACGTTTTCGGTTATATCATAATTTTCCATGTAGCTTAGAAGATACCTGTTCCAGTTCCTCCTTATATTTTCGGCGAATTCCTCAAGGGTTTCAAATGTTTTCTCCCCGGCAAGATATTGCTTGGTGGGCGGCCTTGCATAGAGCCTGTGCACATTTATTTTTTCCCTTGAAGAGCAGTCAAACCTGATTATTTCTGTTCGGTTTGTGGCAATCATGCACAGCAGGGGTATGGAGAACGCTTCGAGGCGGGCGTAGTCTTCGCTCAAAACAAACCTGCATATTATTGTGTTCGCATTTTTCCGGTCAAGCGGCTCTGTAAAAGACCTCTCCATTGGTTTTGCCCTGTTGGCGTCCGGAATCAAGTAAACACCATATTCGTCAATTGACGTAATACTTATATTTGTTTCAGTGCAATGATTTTGAAATGCAGTGGCGCAAATTTGGCAATTTTCAGTTCCTGCCGGCTATCCTGGCACCGCTTCTTGCCCTCGCCCTTCTCGCCGGCTGCATCGACACCCCGACAAAAGAGGACAGGCTAGCCTGCCTCGAACTTTCATCATATTCTTTTTCTTATGTGCCTGATTGCGGCACTCAGGAGAAGTGCTTTGCCCTCGCGGACGCGGCCTTTGCCTTTAACAGCAAAACATTCGCCCCATCAATTGCGCAGGAGCTCTTTTTTGCAAAAAGCCATATATCCAGAGCATGGCTCTTTCTAAATAATGCGCGCGAAAACCTGAAAAAAACCCATTCCCTATGCGAATCGGCGCAGAATTTTTCGCAAATTCCGCAGCTATCCAATGAACTCGAATCGAACCTGCTTGTGGTCGGAAGCGAAATCGACCTCTTTAGCGAGAGCGCCGCCCGCTCGATTTCACTGGAGGCGCAGGAACTTGAGGCCGAGGATGTGAACCTGATGCCGCAGAGCGCGCTCTTTGACGATTACATTTTGCTAAACCAGAACATCGCGGATTTTTCGCAAAAAAACCTTCAGGGTGCAACATACGCTTCGCAATATTTGCAGCAGGCCGAAAAGTTCAGGGCGGTTTCGCAGGCAATCTCCCCCGGCGCGCAGGTGCAGGAAAAGAACGCATACGGGCTTATCGCGCAAAACCAGTCAAGCGTGCTGGGCCTTGCGCGCATAAAGGAGAAGGACTTTCCGGTTGCAATTCTCGCGCCGCTTTTCCAGAGGATGGGCTTTTTCCTTTCTGATTTTTACTCGCTGCAAGGCTCGGTTGCCGCGCTCAAAAAAATCCCCGCGGCCCCGATGTTTGGCGCGCTCAACTCAATTTTGGGCTCGGAAAATTCCGCGGCGGGCGCATTTTTCGCCATCTTTGCAAACGATTCGGCGCACCGCATTGAGCTCTTGGCCCAAACAGCCTCGGGGCAGCAGGCGGCCGCAAAAACCCTTGCGGACGCGCGCCTGCGGCTTGATGCGCTCTCGAAAAATTACGGCGGCAGCATGCCCGCAGAACTGCTTGCCGGGGCGTTTGATTCAAATTCATCCGCATACGGGGCTGGCGAGGAGGGCGGAGTTTTCTCAACAACCCTTCCCCTAGGCTCTCTTGAGTCATTCGAAAGTTCGCTTGGGGAAAGAATAGATTCCGCAAATTCAGGGCTGCGCTCCATTTCGCAGGCCCAGTTTTTGCACACCCAAAGCCTTGGCCGGATTTCGCGCTCCATTTTTGATGCAGGCGCGCAGGCGCGGGAAATCTCCTCAGGGCTTGATACGCTTGAAAAATCCTTCTCGCGCGTGAACGAGGCGTGCTCGCAGGAGCTTGGCGCGATAAAGGAAAAGCTCGCCTCGGTAGAATTCGGCTCGCGCTCCCAAAACCCGGTGGCGGTTTCGCTGCGGGCGAGAATCGAGTCCCGCATCTCCTCATTTGAAAAAAGCGCGCAATACGATGGCTGCGCGCAGGCAATCCGCTTCTACCATGAGCTTGAAACATACCTCGATTCCGCGCAGGATGAGCAGGCGGGCGCCGGGCTGATTGATGCGTGCATTCTCTCAATCGGGCGGCTGCTCCCGCTTGATGTGAATTCCCAGTTCGGCCCGCAGCTCGATTCGCTCAAAAGGATTGCGCGTCCCTACCAAAACCCCGAACTTGTGCTAAGGTCGTGCTCGGATTTGCATGGCAGGCTTCTTTTTCAGGCGCGCTCGCTGCCGGAAATTGCCAATGCGCAAGAGGGCTATGTAACACTCTCCTCCGAAACCGCGCTCCTGAAAGGGGTCGTGGAAAACTTCCCATCCCTACCCTCTGAGGGAAAGGCGCGAACGGCAATATCATCATATGATTCCCTCTCAGGTTTTTTTGATGGGGGGAATATCAGGGAAGAATTTCTTGGGGAAGAAAAGGCCCAGGAAATCAAGGGCAAAATTTTCCAGCTATTAGAAGGGATGGGGCAGTTGCTGCAATCCATTGCAGGGCAGGCCGCTTCAAAATACGCAAAAATCGAATTATTGCAGGGCCAAAACCGGGCCCTTGGCAAATCCCTTGCCTCGATTTCACTGCTAAACAAAGGCCCTGGCCTGCCATTCAGTTTTTCAGCACCCGTGAACATTGATTCATTTTTTGCGGGGGAGGTTTTCTCCACGGGCAATATTTCCTTTGTGCCGGAAGGGAAGCAAACCGTGCTTGTTTTTTCCTCGCTGCTTTCCGGGCTTAATTCCATAATATTGGATTTGAATGCGAACGCTCCGGGCGTGACCGCTGCCAAATCGGATGGAGATGTTGGTGTGCCGGACCGGAACGCCGGCCAAATCCTCGAGGCAAGGGTAATGATTGCCGCGCAAAAAGCCCTGTTGCTGCAAAAGGCATCGGGCCTCAACTCGGAAAATATTCCCGTGCTTGAGGAGTGGGCGCAGAAAATAGATTCGCTCTCAAGGCAGGGAAAGATTGCGCAGGCGCAGGAAGCGCTCGGGGAATTATCGCTCAAAATCTCGCGGCTGCAATCAGGCGCGCAGGAATCAGAGGTTCTTGCGCAGAAGGCAAACGGGGCGCTTGAAAAAGCAAAAGCGCTCGCACAGCTCGGCCGCTCGCTGCAGGAAAAAACCGCGCTGCTCTCGGAAAATTTCTCGCAGCTGCGGTCCGATGAGCTATCTCAGGTCTACGCCTTCTCTCCGCTCACAAAAGAGCGCCTTGCGCAGATGAAAAAAACCGGCGAATCGGCTTTTGGAAAGGGCAGTCCCGGGGAAAAAATCGGGCAGCTGGTTTTTGAGGGAAAGGAAAAGGAGGCGGCCGGCCTTGCAGAAAAAATCGGGCTCGATGGCCTGCTTGAGGCCGTAAGGGCGGCGGATGAGGAGGCTGGAGGGGCAATAGAAAAACTAAAGGAGAATGCGCTCTCATCGTATAGCGTGGCAATTTCGAAGAGCGATTCCTCCAAATCAACCCCGGAGCTTGACGCAAAGCTGCTTAGCGCAAAAGAGGGCCTTGAGGAAAAATCATACCTCAAATCAATCCTCAATTCCCAGCAGGCAATGGGCCTTGGGGCGGCAATTCTTGCAAGGCCGGAAATCCCTTTCGCGGTTTATCCGATAATCCTGCTCATTGCAGGTGCAGGCCTGTATATCTACCACAAAGGCTCTGGGCGAAAAGCGCAGCCCGCGCAAATCAGGGTAAGCAGGGCGGATGAGCCGGCTGCTGAGGAGGAAGAAAAAGAAACTTAGCCCTGCTCATCTTTCTTGTAGTAGTAGAAGTACCCGAACACCGCCAAGCCGGCAATGGTGAGAAGCGCCGCGCCGATAAGTTCAGGCGTGAATGCCTGCGGCTCTAGAAGGATATTTGTCGACTGGCACTCGAACTGCCGCCCTTCGTATGAAAAACTGCACCCAAGCTCGTAGTTTCCGGGCTGGGCAGCCATTGCGGTGAATGTAACTTCCTCGGTCTGCCCTTCCGAAAGCGAAGCTATGGTTTTTTCCTCATCACCCCCGACCTCGAGGCCTGTGCGGATTTTTACCGAAATGTTGCTCGCCGGAATGCCGGTGTTTTTGACAAGAATCTTTATCGGGATTTTCTGCCCGGCAAAGCTCTTGTCGTTCTCGAGCAGCACCTGTGCAATGACCCTGTTCGAATCAAGCGCGCCGATATCGGGCCTGTTGGAAATTACGGTTTCCTCGCCGAACACGTCGCTGTATACCATAACTGCCGGGAGCAGTGTCATCGGCACGGGCTTATTTGCGACCGCCTTGTATGTGATTTTGAGTTCACCAGGCTGCAGGCACTTTGAATTCTCCCCCCATTGCGTGCACTTTTTCACAACCCCTGTTTTGGATGTTTCCCCATCAAGAACGCTCGCCTCAGGAAGCGACTGCTTGAGGTCGAGGCGCCTATAGCTTAGCGAAACCTGCGCATCTTCGCCGCCGTAGTTTTTTGCAATTGCAACAATTTCGAACGGGACCCCGACCATTGGCTTGTAGGTTTCAAGCCCGGCCACAAGGCCCCGGCCTTTCGGGAAATAAGGGATTTTGTAAAGGCCATAGGCCGAGCCGGAGCTTATCCAGATGGTGTTGCCCGGCGATGCCTTGCCGCACACCCTTACAAGGTTCTTTCCGCCGCCAAGCCTATCGCGCGGCAGCACAATCCTTGCAAACCCGTTTGTGAGGTCCTGCGGCAGGAACTCTGCAAGAGGCGCCTTATCGTCCCCTAGGTAAACATCAAGGATTGGGGTTCCGCCCTGGCTCGGAAGGTAGGCAACCTTTAGCGAGAGCACGGCAAGCGCGTCGGCGTTGGTGTCGTTGGGAACGGGGAATGTATAATTTGAGCAGGCGAAAAAATTGGAATCTCTTATGTAGAAATCCTGGTAGCCGAGGGATTTGAAAGTATCCTCGTGCAGGGTCTGGCCCATTGTTATGTAACCTGCCGCGAGCAGGAAAAACAATATTAGCAATTTTCTCATTTGCCTTCCCCTTCCTATTTCTTCGGCTTTTTGGCGCTCTTTTTCATAACGCCCCGAAGCTTCACTACTATATCGTACAAAGTTTCTTTTATATCTTTGCCGCCTGAGGCCTCGATTACCTTGCTTTTGGGGTAATTGCGGAGCACGTGCTTTTTGCAGTATCCGATTCCTTCGCAGAACACATTGTCCTGGATTTTCACTTCATTGTAGCCGCGCAGCTCAAGCCGGGACGCCAATCGCTCAGCAGGCTCGCATGTGAGAAGCACGACCGCGTCGGCCTTGGCATTGATTTCGCAGAGCAGGTGGCCCTCGACAATCACATTGTCATTCTTTGCGAGGAATTTGTTGAGCCGCTGCTGCAGCTTTTCAGTGGGCACGACCAGCTCGTTCTCCGCGGCATCAAATTCGCCTATGCCTTCCTTGAGGGCGAATTCTTTCTCGTTTATGGCCGTAAATCCGAGGGCCTTGCCGAGCCTTTTTGCGATTGCGGTCTTGCCAACTCCTGGGGTGCCTGTGATTAGGATGCGCATGGAGAAATTGGGTTGTGAATACTTTAAATGGGCAATTGCAGGGCGGCGTCTTGGCTCACAATCTGTGTTCCAAGGGCCACTTCTCATACTGCTTGTGGTTGCCCACAAAAACAAGTATCCTGGTATTGCCTGTTTGCTCAAACACTATCCGATATTGCCCCGCCTCAACAACAAAATACGGCAGGCTGTGCCGCAAGTGCCTGGCTTTGAGCGGAAATGCAAGCCTGTCGATTTTCTTTGCAATCTTTTCCTTTTCGGAATTGTCGAGCCTATCGAAAAAGTAGCCCCAATCATCTGCACATTTGACTGTGAACAATGCAACCCCAAGATGCCTTTTTCTCTGGATTATTTATAGGTGTTGTCCGGCAGGTCCGTACAATTCGGACAATTATTTCGAATTAGTCCTTGAAGCCATACTTTTTCTTGACATCTTCCCACTTCCCAAACTTCTTGCCGCTCTTCCTTGCCTTTTCCAGGGCATTGCGAATCGCCGCAGCCTCGGCAGGGTCGGTGACCTGCTTAATCACCATGTCATCGTGCACCGCAACGATGTTGTAGTGCCTGCCAATTTCCATAATCCCGGCGCGTATCGCCTCGCTCTTGGTCTTGAAATAGCCGTTCTGCCGCAGGTTCGCAATTACCGTTTCCTGCGCCTTTTCGAGGCGAACAAGCGTTTGGCCCATAAAATCACCTATATCAAAAACATATCAAAACAATATATAAATAATTAGGGTGGATTGGGCAGTGCGGTTCCGAAATTGGCAAATTTCACAGCCTTCTTGTCCGCCTTTTAGCAGCATCTTTTTCAACATGGCCCTTTTTGCCCCAAAATTCAATCCCCTTCATGAATCCGAAAGTGGGCTGTTTGGGCGCTTCGAAGGCTTCGGGTTTTCTTTGCTTTCTTTGCCATTCTCTTGATTTTTCCAGCGTGGCGATTTTTTCTTTTGATAATCTGCGGTACCCTTCATCTTCATCTCTGGGGAGATGTATCCACTCCACATTGTTGCTGTTAAATCCTGAATCAGCAAGGAAACCTTCTATGTGGTCGGGGTGCATCAAAATCACGTCCCCATTTCCCGCCAAGCGTATTTTTGCCCTTATGGCCATTGCCCTATCCCTGCTGTCCATGAAACTATAACGGTACTCACTTGGCAGGGGGTGTGTTCTAACCCCATGTTCTATATCCCTATGGATTTTCTGGTGTGACAATTTATCCAGCCCGGCTATTTCCCAATTATGTTCCCTGGCAAAAGCAAGCGCCCCGATGAAAGGGTCCACGGTGTCGAACGGGGTCTTGTCCCAGCCGCGATTCAAAAACATTTTGATGTGCTCAGGTGCCAGTTCGATAAATAGCCTTCCTGCTTTTCCTTTAGGGGGGGTGTTTTCTGAGAGGATTCTTTCAACAATGGTTCGGCCCTGCTTCCCATTTTAAGCCCGGCACCTCGGTGGTACGCGGCAATAATAAGGGGCCCATTCACCATGCAGAAGTAATGCTTCGGTGCTTAAAAAATCTGCCGAGTATGGGTGAAGTTATGGCCGTGCCAGAGGCTGAAAAGAAGTTCAAGGGCAGCGAGGGGAGGAAGGGGTGACCAAGTCTTTTGGCAGAAAAAACACTATTGAAGGGCTTTCTCAAAACCAACTGCTTCGTCTTGTATCCTCTCGCCGCCTTGTTCCAGGCACTTTGCCAGGGCTTGCGCCCAGGCTTGGTTTTCCATCGAATCTAGCTTTTTGGCCATAATCGCGTTCCACCAAGCGCCTGAAATCAGCATCCAATATGCCCCAGGTTATATAAATACCTTTCGGTGAAACGGAGGCAGGATAGGGCTTTGTTTGCCCTAATTTGTCATTTCAGGAAGTTATAGGGGGAAAGAAGCGTTTTAACGCCTCTTTTCTTATGTATATGAACTTTTTTTCCAGGAAAATAAAACTTTCAAAAAAATCTAAAAAACCCCGTTATGTATTAGATTGGTTTTGGCGGAGGATTCAGGCTCTAATTGCCAATATAACATTTTGCCACTTTGCACGTTTTTGTTAATTTCACAATCGTTAAACCTTTGGGAATCAACGATGACATAACCGTGCATCGGCGAAAGAGGGGCTTTCACTTCATGGCGGGACTCGATGCCAAGCGATAGAGCAAAGTGCCGGAAAGTTTTCCCGTAAAATACGCATATTTAGGGCTTGGAGCGATTGAAAATCCGGAAAAAATTGCCCAAAATTTTACTTGAGCCGCACCGAATCGAGGTTTCTTATCGCCTGCGCCGTCACCGCGAACTTGGCTGAAAGATAGCGCGCGAGTTCGACGCACTTTGTCGCCTCGCCGTGGTTTGTAAGGATTCGCTTCGGCTTTGGCTTGAGGTTGCGAACGTATGCAATAAGCTCGGCACGATCGCTGTGTCCGCTGAAGCCGTCAAAGGTTTCAACGCGCATTGTAATATCCAGCTTGCGCGTGCGCCCGCCGTTCTCGGTTATTGGCATCATTTTGAGGCCCTGCTGGATTTTCCTTCCAAGCGAGCCCTCTCCCTGGTACCCGACAAAAATAATCGTGTTTGCCGGGTTCTCCGCCATGCGGTAGAAGTAATTTAGGCTCGCTCCGCCCGTTAGCATTCCGCTCGATGCGAGAATTATCGATTTGCCCTGCTTAATTATGTTGTCGCGCTCCTCGGGCTTTGCCACCTGGAAAATATCTGAAGTGAATGGCGAATCGTTTTGCAGCACGCGCTTTTGCACGATGTTGCGCAAATACTCAGGGTACGCCGTGTGTATTGCCGAACTCTCCTTTGTCATGCCGTCAACATACACGCGGGTTTCCTGGTCGAGCAGGCCCTTGCGGTAGTAGTTCTCGAGCACGAGCTGGAGCTCCTGCGCCCTTCCGACGGCAAACACCGGGATTAGGACGTTTCCGCCGTGATTTATTGTCTCCTGCATCACTCGCAGAAGGCCGGCTTCGGTTTCTTCGCGCGCGGGCTTTATGTCATCCTTGCCGCCGTAGGTGCTCTCAAGGATTAGGGTTTCGATGCGCGGGTAGTTGATGTCCACATTGTTAAAGAGCCTGGTAAATCCGTACTTGATGTCCGCTCCGTACACCAGGTTGTGCGCGCCTTCTCCTATGTGCAGGTGCACCGAGGCGCTTCCGAGGATGTGCGCGGCGTTGTGGAAAGTTATTCTGATGTCGTTTGCGATGTCGGTCACTTCGCGGTACTCGCGCGTGATGCAGTACTTTAGCATCTCCTTAACATCGCGCTCGCTAAAAGGATGTTCCTTGTTTTCCTTCGCGCTGATTTCAATCGCATCAAAGAGCAAAAGCGCCGCCAAGTCGCGTGTCGGCTCTGTGAGGTACACAGGCCCGCGATATCCCATGCGGAACAAGTAGGGAATAAATCCGCAATGATCCATATGTGCATGGCTTAGCACGACCGCGTCAAGCTCTGTTAGCGGGAAGCGAATGGCGTCAAGGTATGGGTATTCATCCTCCTTGCTCTGGGCAGAGACATTGATTCCGCAATCGAGCAAAATCTTTGTCTTGCGGGTTTCGACCATTATGCAGCTTCTCCCGACCTGCCTAAAGCTTCCAAGCGCAGTCATGCGAACCCAGCTCTGCTGGGCTTTCTCGGAATAAATCTTCTTCGCGGTTTCCTGCAATATTTTCTTGCGCTCGGATGCGTACTTTACAAGGTGCCTTCTAATGCCGCTCAGTATCTCGGATGGCTGGGTCGGCGAGCGCACGATTTTCGGGGTCCAGCCGGTTTGCAGAATTATGTCCTTTGTTGTCTGCCCGCCCTTTCCTATTACAAGGCCGGGCTTGAGCGCCTCGATTTGCACTTCCGAGAAAGGCTCCATGAACTGGATATCGGAAATTTTGGCATCTTCCGGGACAATCCTGAGGATTTTTTCCTTAGCTTCCTTCTCTTCGAGCAGAAGCGATTTGTCCGCGCGGATGTTTATCTTCTTTTTGAGCTGCTGGGCTAGCGCGCGAACATAATCCTCGTTCTCGTGGAACGCGCGCGGGTTTTTGGTATAAATCGCGATTTCCGGCCCTTCGATGTCCACGCTCGAAACTTCGGCCTCGCGCGGCACGATGGCGTGCACGGTTTCCTTGACTTCCTTTAGGTATGCGAATTCCATTCAGCAACACTTTTCGTTTTTCATAAAATAAGCTAAGTGTAAGGTAAATAAGGAAAAAACAAAATCAATGACCGGGATTTTATTGCCGTGAAATTCCAGTATTTGATCCGATTTACTGGCTGCTCGCGGCGGCTTCCTTTGTGAACTTGTCAAGCGCAGCCTTTGACACTTCCCTTGTGCCCTTCGAATCGACCACCCACACCGTGGCCCCGACTCCGCCCGAATAAATGTCCCTTCTCTTTCCGGATTCAATTGCGCGCGCCGCAAGAAGGATTGCGTCCCTCTCGTTCATGCCCTTTTTGTATCCGAGGTCAAGCGTTGTGAGCGCCGGCTCTGTTCCAGAACCCGAAACCGCGTACTGAGTCCTTTCGAGCACCGCGCCGTATGGGGTGACATCAAAGAGCGTTGGCTTGCCGCCGTTAAATCCGCCCATCACAAACTGCACAATGTATGGGTAATACCTGTTAGCGCCAAGAACATTCGAGAGCATTGTAGATGCCGCCCTCGCGCTCATCCTTTCGCCGCGCTCAAGCTCGTATACCTTTGCCTGCGAGCGTATGAACCTTATAATTATCAGTGAGTCGCCGACGTTTCCCGCGTTTGTCATCGCGACAAAATCATTGATTTTGTAAATCTTCTCGGACTCTTCCTCGTAAGCAATGTGCCCCATGCTCGCGCGCTTGTCGGCCGCAAGGATAACGCCGCTATCGTAAATGAGCCCAACGGTTGTTGTGCCTGTTTTGACATCCTTAATCTGCTCTGTCATAAAAGTAAACCCCTAAGAACCAAAATTAGATTGCGCCTAATTGAAAGAATCCTTCCCCCTAAACCTTTAAAAAGGTTGGGTGGGGGCGAAGTGATTAAGCAAAAGCTCGAACTTTCCCCTTCTTCTCTTTGCCTTCCTGAATGTTTTCAAGTGAGTTTTTCACCGGTTTTTTGTCCAGTTCGGCCAGTTGTTTTACTATCGGGCTGTTCCTATTTATTTTGTACCTGCTTGCTTTACCGACTTTTCTTGTGTATGAAACTATGCCTGCCCCTTCAAGATTTTTCCAGAGTGTTTCAAGCGTATTCCGTGAAACATCTGAGTTGCGCCCGATGTCTTTTTTTGAGTAATCGAACACGTCATTCCCAATCAGGAAATCAAGCGCCCTTATAGCCGGATAGTTGCCAAAGAACTCAACGAACATTGACTTCTCATCGGGGCTCTCTTTTTCTTTCATAAAATCACTTGTGCAGATTTTTGTATTATTCAGCATGTATGTTTACTTTTTAGGATTTTCAGGCTTTGTCGCGGACTTTTGCGAGTCCGCCTCAGGCTTCTGCGCTTTCGCGCCGAATTTCTCGACAATCTCGACCGATTTTATTTGCGGAATGACTTCCTTTGCCGTTTTTGTGAACGCCGGCACCAGCGGGGCCAGCTGGCTTGCCACCTCTTTTGGGAGCATCACTTCGAGCTTTGCGCCCTCAAGGCGCGCCTGCGCCTTTTGCGGGCGCAGGGGGAAGAACTTCTGCACAAGCGCCTCGGCCTTGAGCGCATCTTCCCGGATTTCTTTTGTAACCTTGAATTCGTACTCAACTTCCTTTCCCGCAAGGTCGTTATTCAGGTCCACGCGCACCCTTCCGCCCGAAACCGTCTGCACCCTTCCAGCGCCGCCGTTTAGGTCAACTATAAGGCCCGGCGTTAGGTTGATTTTGCGCTCAAGAAAAGCCCTCAGCGGAACCACAACCACAAGTTCGCTCCTGCGCTCCCCGAAAGCCTTTTCGGGTGGGAGGCGCAGCGTGCGCGTTTCCCCTTCCTTCATTTCCACAATCGCCTCATCAAGCGCGGGAAGCACATCCCCGTGCCCGACAACAATCGGGATAGGCCCGAAGACCGCATGCTCGTTGTATAGCCCGCTCTGCCGGGCCTGCTCCTCTGAAGTTGTGTCAAATATCCTGTTGTTTGTGAGTTCGCGCCCGGAGAACTCTAGCAGAACCATCCTCTTGCCATTTTCCTGCGCCATCAAAATCCGCTCCTTGCCAATGCCTTTTCCTGTCTTTTTGAGTTGTTTTATAAAGGTTATTCGGCACCAAGTATTGAATTGCCGCCCATTGAATGGGTTTGGCAATGATTTTTAAAGGCTTGTTGGGGAACAAAAAAGGCGATTTGTTTGGCAATGTCGCCACCAACCGTTTCGGCGGTTGGGTGCGACGGTTATCCCATTTTCAATGGAATAGGCCAAATTTATAGTTGAAGTGTGAGGTGCAGAAAATGGCAATGTCAAAACAGCAGCTCTGGAGCATTGTGGTGCTTGTGGTAATGGTGGGTTCGCTATTCGCCGCCATCACATATGATTCGAAAAACCAGGGCGGCCAAAGCCCGGGCCCATCGGTTCCGCCGGCGCAGCAGAACACAACGCAAATCTCATACGCCGCTAAGCAGGTCCCGGCAAAGGTCATCCAGATTTTTCCGACCGCAATTTTGGTCGGCACAACGGGCGCGCAAAATGTTTCGGAAGTTGAGGCAAAGCTTTTGAAAGTGCCGGGAATAACCGGGGTTGCGGGCTCGGAATTTTTCGACCCAAAAGACCACTCGGCGAACTTCCGCACAAGCGTTAGGTTCTCATCCCCTGAGAAGATGAAAGGCGCGCTCGATGCAATTGACGGGGGCAAGATACTCTCAAATTACAGCCTCTTCCCGACAGCGCTTGTTTCAATCCCGAAAACAATCGAATTCAAAAACGAGGACGCGGGCCTTACGCAGTCATATTCCCCCGCGAGCCAGCAGGCGCAGGTAGTTGTCACAATCGACACCCGGAAAGGCGACGCATTGCAAGTCACGCTCAATGCGGAATTCCAGGGGCAGAGGCTTGTCGGGATGAGCGGCACAATCGAGCAGAACCTCGATTCATCCCCGCAGTTCTCAACCGTTGACGGGACGTTCAAAATCGCCGCGCTCGAGGGCACATTTTCGGCAGAGGCCCGCAGCTCGCTTGCAAAGTCAGAAAAGCTCGCGGCGGTAATTTCGGATTTCAAGGCAAACCCGGACTACAACTCCGGCCTTGAATTGGTGCGCAAGTCGCAGGAGACAAAAATCTTTTTCTCGTCGGCGGACCCATCCCTTGCCCCGGACCTCAACCTTTTCTTCGCGGGCTATAAGGGACTCTCCTCATTTGAGATGCACCTTGGCCAGAATTACGTCTCGGTAACCGTGCCAGCCGACCGGAACGACTACTCCGGGTTTGTCAGAATGCTTGGCATTGCAATCGGCGAGCGCGGCTTTAAAATAAAATCAATCGAGGACCCCGCGGTTTCGCTAGAAGGCAGCGTAGGGCTGCTGGGCGGGGCCCGCGAGAAGCTGCTCTCGGATTTCAAGAGCGCCGGCGCCGCAAACGATTTGAACTTCATGGTCCTGCAAAAAATCAGGGTTGACACGAACTCGATTTTCGTCCCGGACCAGAACGTAAACTACGGCCTTTCGGGAGGGAGCTTTAACGCGCTCGTCTCGCCCACGCACTCCGCGGGCGATGAGGTAAACCTCACGGTCGTTGTGGTTGGCAACACGCGCGTTGGGGTTATGCAGATTCTTGACGCGCACGAGCGCGGGCCGGATTCGGCGCCTGCGATTAATCTTTTCGGATGAAAGTGAATTCAAATGGCTGGGGTAAGAATCAGGATTAGGCGGATTATTGGCAATTCCCTGCGCTACTTCAAGCCAAAGCTTGCCGCGCACCAAGTGCTTGTCGCAGGCTCGCAGAATAAAAATAAAATGCCCGCGGGCGGATTCATTTTCAGGGCACGGAAAAAGAAGAAATAAGCGCGGGAAAATATTTTTTGCGATTTTGATTTCAGCCGCTTAATTTCTCTATCGCTTCTGCAATATCGCCCCCGGTCTCTTCAAGCGCCTGTTTTGCCTTCTCTTTCGAGACCTTTGCCTGCTCCGCTACCATTTCAACATCAGAATCAGGGATTGAATTTGCGCCGCCGGATTCCTCGCGCGCTTTTCCCATCACTGTGTAGGTCTTCTGCCCGCCAAGGTCGACTGCCGAGACCTGGGGATTGTCAACAATTAGCCTTGAGCCGCCCTCAAGCTCGAAGATTACGCGCGTCGCGCTGATGTCCTCGCTCTTTATGCCGAGCTGGTGCATCATCGCCTTCATCTTTTTCGGGTCCATCCCGCCAAGCCCTGGGAACATCAAAACCGCCTTACGCACAAATTAATGAAAAGGGTTTATTAGCGGATTGGAAAAGGCCGCCGGCTCCATCCTTTCTCATCCGGCCTTGAAAGTTGAGAATGCCCTAAGAGGGCCTGATGTTGATGCAATCTGGTTTCCCTTCTCATCGAGCAGGTAGGCGTATGCGGTGTAGGTGTCCGCATTTTGGGGCGTGAACCCGCCGCCCTCATCCCAGAATGGGGCGAGCGGCACGCTGCCGAGCGCCGGAACCGTTATTTTCTTCGCAAACACCTGCCGTATTTCGCCTGTCTTGGCCCCCGCCACTCCGAACGAGAGCGTGCCAGAAATTGGCGAACCTGAATAATTCCGAATGGCCGAGAGGCGCAGTTGTTCGGCGCTCGAACTTGCGGGATAGTCAAAGCCGAGCTCGAGCCGGTTTCCCGTTTTGTCTGATAGGGTTATTTTCACCTTCACTTTATTCTTTCCGGCAAGCACGGATGCGGGTATTTTTGCGGAATATTCAACCCCGTTTTTTGTGATTGGCGGCAGGATTGCTGAAGGAGTCCTGCACATAAACCGTGGCAGAAACCGTGGGGTCCTGCGCGCAGCCGCAGAGCATAAGGATTGCAAGTGCCAAAAATAAGGCAGGTGCCAAAGGCCTCTTGTGCATGAAACAAGAACGGGCCGGAAGTATTTATTCCTGCCAGTCAGTAAGTTTCGACTTCGATTCCGGATATTCTTGAAAAATGCTTTTTGTTCCTTGTGAGGATTTTCCTGCAGCCGTTTGAAATCATGGCTCCGGCCACCATGCAGTCTGATGCCTCGATGCGCTTCCCAATCCCTGCGAGGCCGGAAAAAATCCCTGCGCCTTCATGCGCAGCCCGGTAATCCAAATCCAGCACCCGGATTGAGGCTATGAGCCCGGCAAAGGAATCCTGCCCCCTCTGGCCGGCATTGGAGCCGATGATTCCCGAAAGCGCCTCAAAGCAGTTTACAGTAGTTGTAACCAGCTCTTCCTCTCCGTATTCTGCCGCCTTTTCAAGGGCCTGCGGCTCCCCGCGAAGGTAATCTATTATGAAAGTGGAGTCGAGGCAAATCAAGCGGTCACCTTTTTTGCCGCAAGGCCCCTGTTGAGGGACTTTCTTGCCAGTTCAATCCCCCTGTATATGGCCTTCGCATCTTTCCCATCCATGTCTTTCCATGCGCCCGCAAATTCCCGGAAGCTTTTTTTCCTCTTCTGGCCAAAGAGCCGCCTTATTTCCTCGGAAAAGCTCTCCCCGCCCATTTTCTTCTTCTCAAGGAGCTCATAGGCATCATCCATGATGGTTATCGTTTTCGTACCCATAAACATACACATACACATATGTTCACTTAAAGGTTTCCAGGCGATTCCTGTCACATCGGCAAAAATAACCATGCCCTGTGCGGGGTGTTAACCTTATTAACCGCCTTGCAATTCCTCTTTAGAATGTCCAGCAACATCATAAGCTCCTACAGGTCATTCACCGACAGGTTCGGCGAGCCCGAGGCCGGAAAGCGCGCCTCGGCCCTCAAGGTGTACTTCCACAACGGCGGGGTGATTTCCGCAACAAAATCCGGCAGCGCCAAATGGCCAAAGCTCACATACCCGGCCCCGAGCCGCATCGATGAGCAGATAAAGGAATTTGCAAAATTGCGCGATGAATATGCAAAGAAGGAAAAAGAATGGAAAGAGAAGCTCTCGAATGCCAAGTCATACCACGCGCGCCACCAGATAATGAAGTTCTCCGATCCGCTATACTGGAAGCACACGGCAAAAGCCTTCTCGGACAAGGACTACAAAAGCGATGCGGAAAAGGTCGGCCTTCCTGTGCATCTGGTCGCCGACAACAAGTGGAAGCCGATGGTGAAGATGTTCCTGGAGGATTTGGAGTACCGCAAAAACCTTGTCGAGACCGTGCAGACGAGCATTGTGTACAAAAAGGATAGGCGCGTTGCAAAGTACGCCGATGAGATACAGGACTTCCGTTCCGAGATTTCAACAGCAAAACTCGCCGACCTCAAGAAAAAAATCGGGCTCACGCAGGCGCAGATTGACGCGCTTGCAGAAATCCGCAAGTGGGCGGGGGAATAGCAAGCAGTTGCCCTCCTAAAAATAATGCTAATTAGTCCGTGCCAAATCCCTTTGCGGCCCATTTATCCAATTCCGCACCGGCACCGAGCCCCCCTTCCCAGCCTTTATATATCGCCGTGACGGGAGTATGTTTGGTGATTTGAATGCCAAGCTTTTCAATAGTAAAGTTCGGGAATGAAAAGGATTCAAAGGATTACGCGGACTTCTTCCACGCAAATTAAGGTTAGCCTTTTGGGAAGAACAATTCAGCAGATGCACACGGGGTGGGAAAAATGGAACAGGAACGAAGATACCGGGTGAATGAGAGGAAGGGCGAGCAGGCCCTTCCAAGGGCAAGGTTCAAGGCGGGCGGAATACAGGTGGCTGTTTGGGACAACGCCTCAAAGGAGGGGCAGGTCTACCAAACAATTTCAATAGACCGCAGCTACAAGGCGGGAGAGCAATGGAAAACCACCAAGTCCTTCCGTGCAAACGACCTTCCAAAAGTGATACTCGCCCTCGAAAAGGCTTATGAGTACCTCGCGCTAAAGCACGATGAACTGCAGGGCGCAACCATGCCGCGCCCAACAGAGCAGGGGCAAGGGCTTGTGAGGCTGCTGGCGTAACTCTAAATGGCACACCCCCTCAACTCCCACAATACATACTTAAATACGTTTAAGTATGTATTAAGTATGCAAAAAGCAGGGGATGATGCGATGTATGAGAGTGTTTGCACTGTCGGCGAACGGGGCCAGATAACGATTCCAAAGCATATCCGCAAAATTCGCGGGATAAAAGCAAAGGACAAGGTTGTGATGAAAATCGACGGTGACAAAATCCTTGTCGAGAAAGCAGTCAGCAAAAAGGAGAAAGAAGAGCTAATGAAGGAATTCCACCTAAAGTACGCCAAACTCAATAAGCAAATAGATGAAGAGTGGAAATTTGCAAGTGTAGAAGCGGACAGGTTGTTGGATGAATATTAAACGCGGTGACATCCTGCTGGCAAACCTCGAGCCAGTCATGGGTTCGGAACAGGGCAGGATCAGGCCGTGCCTTGTAGTCCAGGATGACATTTCAAACAAATTCAGCCCCACTACCATAGTTGCCCCTGTAACTTCAACAATACCTGACAAGAATTACCCAAGCATTGTAATAGTTGAGCCCTCAGAATCTGGCCTTCGGGAGAAGAGTACAATCCTTTGCAATCAGATAAGGGCAATATCCGTCCAAAATAGAATAATAAAAAAACTCTCTTCACTCGGGCCCGCCACTATGGGCAAGGTTGATGATGCCCTGAAGGCGGCGCTTGCACTTCCATAAATTACCCAAGCTTCTTGCAGCTAATTTCTTCTTATGGAAATCCCGGAGCTAGTAAAAAAGTACCACGGTTTCGAATCCTTCAATCCCATGCAGGAGAAGGCCCTAGCCGCCGGCTTGCTCGAAAAAAACATTGTAGTTAGTGCCCCCACAGCTTCCGGAAAAACCGTGGTAGCAGAGCTCGCGGCGCTCAATTGCATCCTCAATAAGCGCAAGAAGGTTGTGTACACCTGCCCCCTGCGCGCGCTCGCATCCGAGCACTCGCGGGATTTTAAGGAAAAGTACTCGCAGGAGCTTGGGATAAGATCCGTGCTCAGCACGGGCGATTTTGATTCGAGCGGCTTAAACCTCTCGCGCAAGGACATAATTTACACCACTTTTGAAAAGCTCAATTCGCTCCTAAACCACAAGGTCCCCTGGCTCTCCGAAGTTGGCCTTTTGGTGGTTGATGAAATCCACACAATCGGCTCGGACCGCGGCCCGACCTTGGAGATGCTGATCACAAAATTGAGGTTCCTGAACAAGAACGTCCAAATCCTCGGCCTTTCCGCAACCATTCCAAACGCGAAAGAAATTTCGCAGTGGCTTGGCGCAAAGCTTGTGGAGAGCGACTACCGTCCCATAAAACTAAAGGAAGGGGTTTTCTGCGACGGGATGGTTGATTATGGAAACCACGCCGATGAAATCGCCCTCAAAGACGATGCGCTCTCATCAATTGCAATTGATACTCTCGCGAAAGGAAAGCAGGCGCTCGTGTTTGTGAACACGCGCAAGCTCAGCGAGAGCACGGCAAAAAAGCTCTCGGAAATCACTTCCAAGTTGCTCACCGAAAAGGAAAAAGAGGTGCTCGAAAAGGCAAGCCAGCGCGCCCTAAACGTTCTTGAAATTCCTACTGTGCAGTGCCACACGGTTGCCGAGCTGATTCGGCGCGGCACGTGCTTTCACAACGCCGGGCTGTTGGGGGCGCAGCGCACCATAATCGAGGATTTGTTCAGGAAGAATTTTTTGAAGTTCATCTGCAGCACGCCAACTTTGGCTCAGGGGATAAATATGCCCGCGTTCAGAGTCGTTATTCAGTCGCCCTACCGCTATGGCGATTATGGCATGGAACGGATTCCAGTGAGCGAATACAAACAAATGGCGGGCCGAGCAGGCCGCCCCAAGTACGACACCGCCGGGGAGGCAATGCTCATTGCCAAAACCGAATTCGAGAAGGATGATTATTTCAATTATTATGTGAAAGGAACCCCCGAGGATGTTTCCTCAAAACTCGGTTCGGAATCCGCCCTAAGATTCCATTTGCTATCAACAATTGCGACCGGCTTTATTTTCGACCAGGAATCGGCGGAGAAGTTCTTCTCCAAAACACTGTACGCGGAGCAGACCCAAAACCTCGCCTCGCTCTACCGAATCATGTCCTCGATTGTCAAAAACCTCGAATCGATGGGGTTTGTGAAGGCCACCGGGGAGCGCATCGACGCAACACCGCTTGGCCGGCGCGTAGCCGAGCTCTACCTCGACCCGATTTCCGCGCACTGCATAATCAATGCCCTCAATGCGAAAAAGTTCCGTGATCTCTCCTATCTCTTCACCATCGCAAACACGCTTGAATTCCGCCCTCTCCTTGGCGTTTCAAAGGGCAAGGACGCGGAGCTGTGGGAAAGAATACAGGAGGACAAGGGGCTGCTGCCTGTGAACGTGGATGTGGAAATGTTCTCTGACAACGAGCTGCTCTCCAAGTACTGGACAAGTTACATGCTCAAAGATTGGATTGAGGAGGTGCGCGAGCAGGAAATCGTCGACACCTACAAGGTCCAGCCGGGGATTCTGCGCGCGAAACTTCAGAACGCGGATTGGCTCGCATACTCCTGCCTCGAGCTTTCAAAAATTCTTGAATTGCAAGAGCACTTCTCGCCGCTCAATAAAATGCGAAAGCGCCTCCAGTCCGGCATCCGCGAAGAGCTAATTGCCCTGTGCGAGCTGCGCGGCATCGGAAGGGCCCGCGCGCGCAGGCTCTACAACGCCGGAGTGAAGGGGATTGCGGATGTGAAGAGCACGGATATTAAGGATTTGGAAAAGGTGCTCGGCCAGAAGGTTGCGGTGAGCGTGAAGGCGCAGCTGGATTTGAAGAAGTGATCGCGGCCTAAATTCGATTTATCCTGAAAGATTTATTCCGCATTTTTGCGGTTTATTATTTTATACAGCCATACCCAAAAGCGATGGTAAATGCCATGCTCACCAGCGTGCCAAGGTAAATCCCAAGCGCCTCATATAAAACAAACACCGCCGAGCAGTAGACAATGAAATTCAGGTTGAACGGGAGCATTCTTCTCGCAAGGCTTGCGACGTATTTCTCGTCGTGCTTTTGCAGCAAAAGCCAGTACGCCGAGAACGTGCTCGCGGGGAACATGGAAAAGATGCCGCCAAGCTCGGTGCCAACGGTGTTTGCCAAAAATACGGCAAGCGCCACAACCGCTCCGGCAAAGCCGCACCTGTAGAGAAATTCCTTTTTCGAAAATTTATCGGCGCCGCTTTTCTGAACTTCATTTTTGCGCACCGGGAAGAATATTACTGCCAGAACATAAAGCGCGCCAAAAATCGCGAGCCCGCCGAAAAAATCAAGGCCCTTTAGCGCAAGCGCAGGAAGGCAGACAACTGCCCATGTTCCAAGCCCGGCGAGCAATGCCTTCTTCCCGCCAAGCCGTTCTGAGAGGACAATGAACGCGCACACAAACACCATGTAAGCGCCAAGGCTCACGAACGCGAACGGGATTGCATTCTGCATCGCGCCCACGGAGCGCGTGAAGGCGATAAAGAACAAGGTCACAAGCGCAGTTGTGGGAAGCATGAGAGCGAGCGCGCCGATTTTTCCGCCAAGCCGCTCCGAGATTGTGAGCGCGGCTGCGACAGCAATTCCACCGCACACAAAGGATGCGAGCAATTTTAGCGCGAAAATTTCGTCCATAAAATTAAAGGCGATTGCGTGGCTTTTCCGCTGTTATTCTATCCGGTATTTTGAAGAAAGCCAGCTGCCGAAATTCTTGGCGAACTCTTGCCTGTCCTGCGCCTTTTGCGCAAAGTCCACCATTGTTTGCAGCGCCGCGGCATGTTCTGTCCTTTGCAGCTTGCCAATCCGGTCCGGGAAGTTCGATTCGTTAATCCAGCCAATCTTCGCCTGGCTAAGCTTAGTGAAAGTGCGCTTTTTTCTTATCGCAACATGGCTTTTCCACTCGGCCGGTGAGTATCTGTGCGGCGGGCTCATAATCACTCAAGTCCCTGTAAGCTCCCGTTCAATTATGCCCTTTATTTTCTCCGGCTCGAACCCGAGCTTGATTAGCGTTGTCTGCCCCTTGATTCCTTTTCCCGAAGCGGTTGTGTAAATCAATCCGTACATTTCAAGTTCGCTGATGTATTCGCGGTACCAGCGCGAGCTCACCACGGTTTCCTTGTGCTTTTTTGCAATCCTGCAATACTCGTCATAAACTTCCCCGGAGAATAGCACCCCTTTCTCGGTTTCGCCCGTGATTTTCTGCACGGGCTTTTTTGTGAGCGTGAGGCACGCAATTGAGTAGAGCACGAGCTGCTGCTGCTCTGGAAGGGTGGAAACCATGCTATACACGAGCTCTTCCTCGACCTGCACCTTGGCCTTCATCACTTCGCGGTCGGTTACCATCCTTCCGTTCATGCCGCCCTTGCGGTCGGCGATTTCCCCTGCCTTGAGAAGGAGCATCACCGCGGTGCGCGCGTCGCCAGATTCCTGCGCCGCGATTGCCGCCGCCAGCGCGATTGCGGATTCTTCCACCGTGCCGGGCTTGAATGCAAGTTCCGCGCGCTGCTTTAGGATATCATTTAGCTCCTGCGCGTTGTAGGGCGGAAAGACCATCTCGTGCTCGCACAGGCTGCTTTTGGTGCGCGGGTCTAGCCTGTCCTTGAAGAGCAGGTTGTTTGAAATTCCGATAATCGAAACCCCGCCGGTGCGCCCGGAGCCGCTGTCGAGCTCATCATTTCCGCGCGTTAGCGAGTATACAAGGTCATCGAGGTCCTTTACCTTGTCGATTTCATCGAGCACGAGCACAAGCTGCCTTCCCTTGCGGGCATACTCAAGCAGTTTTTCATAAATGAACGCCGCCGAGTAGCCCATAAAGTCCTCTTCCGGGTAGAAGTCCTTGACAATTTTGCTAAGGATGCGGTATTTGGAGTTGTGGTTGCGGCAGTTGACGTAATTTCCCTCAATCGGGATGTTTTTCGCGGATGCAAACTCCAAAAGCTGCTGCATCACAAGCCTTGTAACCGAGGTTTTGCCGGTCCCGGTCTTTCCGTAGCAGAAAATGTTGTCGGGCTTTTTTGCGTGCAGGGTGTTTGAGAGGATTGCGGAAATCTCGCCTATGTACTTGTCCCTGAAAAGGAGCTTGCTTGGGGTGTAGTGCGGGGTAATCATGTTCCTGTCAAGGAAAATGGTTTCGCGCGCGAATTCCTTTGCGAAAATGTTCTCAGGCGAGCGTGATATCAAATTCTGCTGCAAAGAATCCTGCAAAAAAGTCCCTATCAGAATATGTGCCATGCTGTTAAAAGAAAAACGAGTTGTGGAAGCGAACACACTTCCACTACTCGCGGTTCGGAAAGCTTACTTTTTTTATGTAGTCATATGCGGTTTGCCGGTTGCGTTATGCTGTTCTTCTTTCCCTTTTTGTGGGTTCGGTCTTTTCAATAAGTGCCAATTCTGCCGCTGTGGGCGCCCTTACTCCGTTTGCGTGCACTATTAGAGTTTCGCCGCTAGGCCCCCTGACGAATTCAAGCCCTCTGCCCAAACTCTTTATTTTTTCCGTATGCCCCGAACCACCGGAAGTGAATTTCACGGTATTTCCGGTTATTTTATATGTCCACGTTGTCGGCCCTTCTCTTTTGTTTACAAGTTTTTTTTCCGCCGGAGGCATTGCCCGGGTTTTATGGGCATTTTCAATCACCTGATTCTCGCCCTGTTGCGCACGCCTTCTCAGCTCTTCCACATATCTTTTTTGCGCCCTTTCACTTTCCGCCGCGGCCCTTTCCTCCTCATGTGCGGCATCCCTTCGCTCCACTTCGTTCCTGATTTTCATCGCAGAGCCCACAAGTTCACCGCCCATATGCCGCATTACATATTCAGGGGTAATTATGGCGTTCCTTCCGGGCGCGAGCATGGAAATCTCTTTCCATTTTTCCGAGATTGCTGTCCAGCCCGGGAACCTGGCACTTTGCGAAACCATGCCGCAGAGCGCGTCAATGTCCTCTTCGCCTCGGACAAATTTCCTTGCAAGAATCCTCTTGAGCCTGATTTCCCTGAGCACATCGGCTGGCTCGGCGCTGTCCATGCGCCATAGCATGGGGCCTATTATATGTGCCTGTTCCTTCAGCACCCGCGCCGCCTCTTCCTTGTCATTGGGGTTTAATGCGTACAAAAGCCTCGCTATTTTTCCCGCGCCCAGCTTGTCTTGAAGCTGGTTGTTGAGCAGGCTGCTTCCTGTTCGCGAGAATATGTCCATGTTGAGCCAGGCGCTTGGGTTTTGTTCTCTCGCGTAAACGAGTTTTAATTTGCCCCTTTGCATGGACCTTTCGGCTTTACCGCTTCTGGTTGTTTGCCTTCCAGGTTCCACGATTTTTTCTTTTTCCGGGAGTTTTGCCAGTTCGCTTTCAGCAACCGCCCTGCCCGGAACCTGCCTTTGTTCCATTGCCTTTTGTATTGCCGCCGCGGCTTCCCTTTTTGCGAGTTTTAGGGCCGCCATCTCTTTTTTCTTCATCGCCACGAATCTTTCTCTTATTTGTTTGAGCCTATTTGGGTCGCCTGGCATTTATGACACTTATACAAAATAAGCTTTGCCGGTATAAAAACCTTCTTTGTTATGTTGAACCCGGCGTGGTTTTCGGGCGTTTCCGCCAAAACGAAAACGCGCCGGCTGTTTGGTTTTGCCGGTTTTTTTTGCGCCGCGGCAGGCAAAAGCTTAAAATATGGGTTAGGCGTATTGCTATAAGCCACACATTTTTCGTTTAATGAAGGGGTGATAAGTGAATGGCATTCATGGAGAAGCTTATTGGAAAGAAGGAGGAAGTAGACATAGAGGACTTCCTGAATAATCTCGACTCGGAAGAAGAGGACCCATACGAGGGCGCAGAGGCGTTTGTTAAGCCAATGAACCTCGCATCGGAAGAGGACGTCAAGGCAGCCCTCGAAGAGGCAAAGAAGGGCAACATACTTTTGCTCAACATCGGAGACCTCAAGAAGAGGAACGCGATGAAGCTAAAAGAGCTCATCAATGCGCTTCGCGACGGGGTCGAGACAATTGACGGGGACATGGCAATGGTTGCGGGCTCGCAGGACAAGGTCATGGTAACGCCGGCAAAGGTCAAGATAATAAAGAGGAAGGACTAAACACCCTCTCCTCTCCATTTTATTTTTTTAAATCTACTATTTTTAGTGTCTGAAATGGGCGAGGCTGAAGATAACCAATATTTCCGCCCAAACCTTGACAGTGCCAAGGCGATTGGAAAGGCAACGGCCCTGCTGCGCTCAAGGCGCTACAAGCACCCGGAAATTGCCGAGCCAAAGCTCGCCTACCTCCCTTACTGGTTCTTTTCCTTTGTGATATACGAAACCGGGGGGCTCAAAACAAAGCTGATAGGCAATGGCTTTAGCGCCCTTAGCGCGGTTTCAAAGGAGTTCGACCATGACGCGGCAAGGCTCGCGCACGCAAACTACATCCGCGAAAAGGAAATCGCCCGCAACAGCGGCGCGCAGATAATCAAGCCACGAGTGGACGGGGATGAGGCAAAAGAAATCCTTCCCGTGCTTCTTGCCGCAAGGCGCGGCGCATCAAAGGAGAATGTGATAGTTTCCGGGCTCTTCCTTGCATATGTCCCGTTCTGGGAAATTTCTGCAAAGGCGCACGGTGAGGAATTCGAGCTGGAAATGAATGCGGTTAGCGGGAAAATCACAGATGCGGGGGAAATTCCGCACAAGCCAAAGACGCGCAAGGACCTTATCGAGGAGGCCCTCGATGACCTCTCAGACCCCGCAGAGTGGCTGCGATATTCGGGCGAACTTGTTTCGGATGTTGCCCGCGCGTTTGCGGGCGGGAATAAAGGCAAGGTGCATGCACAGGGGCATTACTCAGGCAACGGACATTCAGCCGATGCCGAGGTTTCGGCTTCGTACAATTTCCGCGAGGAGCTCGCCTCCGACCCGTTTGCAAGAAACCTGCTGCTCGCAATAATTGCGGTGCTGCTCGTGATATGGGTATTTTTCCTGCGCTAAAAATTCAAAATCCCGCCGGCAGCCTCACGCATAATCCGCCAGGCTCTTTTGCGAAACCTTCTCCTTCTCCCCAGTGAAGACCGAATCGATTTCCTTCTCGATTAGCGCGATTCTCTGGCGCAAATAGTCGCTTAGGCCATAATTCTGGATAAGGTCCTTTGCAATTGTGAGGTACTTGCGAACCGACCCCTGCGCGATTGTGAGTATTAGGGTTTGCGAGCCGCACTCAAGGCACTTGCCTGCAAGCGGAATCCTTCTGTACTTTGCGTTGCACGCACTGCACCTGAAGGACTGGCGCGAAAACGCGCGCGTGTTGCCGATAATGTCCGGCATGAAATGGCTCATCATCACGCGCTCGAGCGCGTCCTTCTCATCCACAGCCCTGATTTTTCCCTGGATTGCAGCCTGGGCGCGCATTTTGTCCTCCATGGATTTGAATGAGATGTAGCGCGATTCCTTGGGCCCGGCATCAAATTCACTTGTGGCGTGCGTGAACCCAAAGCCCGTGTACTGCCCCGGCTTCCCTATTTTCTTTTTGACAATCGGCACGGCAACAGAATCCGGCTCTGCATAAATGAGGCTCTTTTCATAGAGCTCGATTGGGTAGTGCGTGCAGGTTTCAACCTCATAGACCTCATCGTCGATTTCCTGTGGGTTTATCACGGTTGTGAAAACAAGCGGCGCGTCCATCCTCCCGCCGCGCGTGGAGGGAAGGTAGAGCCGCGAGAAATTGAGCAGCGCGTCCATTGCGAGCATGATTGAATCCTGGTCCCCGTCGCAATCAAAGACCCCAAGGTTTCCAAAACCCGCAATGAATGTCTTGTTCCCCTCCACCATCAGGTCGTATACGTATTCTTCGCCTGAAACAATCTCTTCAATTGTCCTGATTTTGTCAACGGCAAAGCATCCAATTTTCTTGAGATTCTTTCCTTTGGTTATTAGGTTATGTTCCACTTTTTCAAATATTTTACTTTTAGCTCCGAACGCTTTTTTGTAATCAGTGATAATAGATTTAAGTTTTTTTTCCCCAAGCTTGAACAAGGTCAATATTTGGTCACCGGGCTTAATTTTGGCTGCTTTCTTTCTGCTGATTTTTTTCCCATCAAAAACAAGTATTTCATGGTCATAGGTTGCAACCACTTCACATCCGAGCTTGGACTTTATCTTCAGCAATTTTTTTGGCGATTTGCGTTTGAAGAGTGCTTTAACTTTCTCTTTCTTTAATTTTCCGTTAGCAAGTACCGTGTAGGTATTGATGCCTTTAAGCGGGATAATATCGTTCGATATTCCATTGTCGAAAGAGCCGATTGGAACAAGTTTTGGTTTGCCGCCCTGTTCAATCAGCACCGGTGTGCTCGCAGGGAAGCAGTTCCTCCTCTTCGCGAGGTGGAAATAGGGGTGCGCGAAATTCAATTTTGCCTTGGTATACCCTATGATGCGGCAGAGCACGCCCGCGGAGGTGTGCGGCGCGAGCCCCAAAAAAAGCTCGCCAATCATCTGCTCCGGCCGCTCATAATTGTAGTGCCTTGGCATGCCGTAAAATTTCTCAAGCTCCTCGTCGATAAATTTTGTGACGCGCACGAAAAATTCGCCCGCCCCCTCATTTACCACCATGTCCTGCACGAAGAGTTCGCACATCTGTCCATCGCTCACAAGCTCTCGCCCTTCAAAATCGTGCGTGTACCCAAGCTCGTGCGCCTTCTCAACGCTCATGCCGATTTCCTTTGGCTTGAAGTGCGTGAGCGGGGCGTTGAGAAGCTCGTAGCGTATCGTGCCGTCGCGGAAAATATGCAGCCCCTGCCGGGCCCGCAGGATGCCCTTCTCAAGAGGTTCGGGGACTTTCTGGATGTTGATCAGCCCCTTCACTCCCTTTATTAGCGGCGGCACAGTGACCTTGAGGTTGCGTGCGGATTGCTCGAGCATTTTTCGCAAATCGATTTTCCGCTTCAGGAACGCCTCCGTTTGCGTGCCGCAGCGGTCGCACTTCTCGAACTTGGAGTATTTTGCGCACTTGGGGCATTTTCTCATCAGCTCATTTTTCTGCCCGGTCTCAAGCGAATATGGGTGGTCCTCGAGCCTGCCTGTTTCGGGGTTGATAAAATATGCGAGCTCCGCTTCAATGTTGTTTGCGATTGCGGCCTTGTTAATTGAGCGGATATTCCCCCCTGCATGGCCAATGGGGAAGAGCACCATCGGGTCGCCAATCATCTTGCGCGGCTTTGCGGCTTCCGGGCGGCCCATCCTGCAGCCGATAAACGTTCCGGCCTTGTCCTTTATAGGAATTCCCGCGAGCCGCGAGAGCATCTCAAGGACAGGCGCATCTTTTTGCGGTTCCTCAACGCTCGTGCCGCCGAATGTCTTGAAGAACGAGTAGGCGTAATCCTTTCCTACGCAAATCTTCCCCTCCGCGAGGGTGTGCGGCAGCCCGATTTTTTCAAGCAGCGATTTTGTGCGCTCCGTGTGCGGGACCTGCAGCTCTTCGAGTTCGGGCCCTGAGAAGATTTTCTGCGCCGCCCTGATGGTTCCAACCAGTTCGCACGCCTCCTCGGCTGTGAGCGCTGTGTAGTAGTGCAAATAGTTCGGGTGCAGGGCGACCCCCAGCTGGAGCGAGAGCTCGATTGCGGTGCTCTGGTCCGTTAGGTATGGGTGCGCGAGGATTTTTTCGATGTTAAAATTCGCGGCCGCCGCCCACTGTTCCTTTGCCTTCGCTTCAAGCTCTAGCTTCCACCACTCCTCGCAATACCCTGCGGGCATCAGCGGGTGGGCGGTCTTGCGAAAATCTCCAAGCGCAATCAGCACATCGCCAAGAAATATTATCTCCTTAACCGACGGCCGCGCAGCTTTTGCCTCCTCGAGCGATTTTATTTTGCGCACCTCTCCGCCTGCAAGCTTTACAATGGGGCCGGCAATGGTATCCACCGGAAACATCTCCGCGCTCTTTCCCGGCCGCTCCATTTTTGTCTGGGTTCCTACGGCGATAAATTCATCCAGCATATACATTGTTGCGGGATGGATTCCCTTTGCCATCACGCACGTGTTGCGCGCCCTTCCGTAGCGCAGCCGCAGCCCTCCGTATCGTGAAGGGTAGGAAAAAATCGGCCTTCCCGCGGCAATCCTTGAGAGGTAGGAAAAGTTGGGCTTGATTTCCTTTTCATCCCCGTCAGCGCCGCCCGCCGAGCCCTTGCCGATTTTTATTATTTCCTCAAGCCAGCTCCAGTTCAGGCCGAGAATTTTTGCAAGGCCCATTATTTTCATGGCCTTCAGTCCCACTCCTTCGGAAATTACAAGGCACATTCCGCCGCGTATCCTGTTGCTTGGTATGCGCTCAAGGTCCTTGTAGGCGCTCACCTCGCGCTCCTCTGTCGGTTCCCCGTTGATGCACACGGGGCAGCCGCGCGCGATTTTTCGCACGTCATCATCCTTTAGCTTGTACTGCCTTGTGATGATTTCATCATACACATTCACTTCCTCGACGTAGCGCTCGACCTCGTCCTCGGTTGGCTTGTAGCGGTCAAGCTGCATTAGCGAGCGGGCGTAATCGCCCAAAATCAGCGGGAACACGGTCGCTGTCCCTCCCGCTGCGCGGATTGGCCCTGCAAAGTAGATGTCAACGTACTTGCTCCCGTCGGGGTTCCTGCTGATTTTTACGTGCGGCACCCCGTCAAGAGGCGCGACAACAACCCCCTCGGTTACGAGCACAAGGCTGGTTTTTATCGCCTGCTCAAGCCTTTTCTGGTCATCAGGAATCGGGAACAGTTTTTGCTCGATTATTTCGCGGAAGAGCTGGAAAATCGCGCGGTTCCTATCTCCCTTCAATTCCTCGTAGAGTTCGCGGTATCTCTTCGCAACCCCCGGCGGGCCTATGATGTTTTCCGTTCGGTCGGCAAGGTCAAGGGTCGGGGGGCACTCGATTTCGCGCACAATATCCTTTCCCTTCTCCCGCGCCTCTTTTGCAATAGCATACTGCTCATCGGTCTTCTTTTGCAGGAGCGCGAAATAATTTTTTATTATTGGCTCCTCATTTTCAATCGGGCTGCGCGCTGCGCTCATTGCGGCTCACCCATGAAATTGTTCTCGGTTAGCTTTCTTGTCTTGAGGTTGATGTCTATTGCAATTCCGGGAGTTGGGATGTGGCCTTCGCGTATCTGGAAGTCGGTCCTCTCCTGCCAGCAGCCCGCGTTCACCGCCATGCAGCCGCGGTACTGGATGTATCCCTTGTGGTGCATATCCCCGCCAAAGTAAAAATCAGGCTCTTCACGAATCACCATATAGTCCTTCTTTTCAGGAACGTATGGCTGGCTGAGCCCAAAACCCGTTGAGAGGTCCCTTCGGCGCAGCAGCTCAACCATTGCCTTCTCGGGCTCCTTAACGCTTAGGTGCTTTGTTGCCGCGTACATGTCATGGAACGAGCCGCCGTGATAGATGAGGCACTTAAGCCCCTCCATTTCAACCCATCCCGGGCTTCCGACAAAATGCACATTTGAAAATGCGTCGAGGTTTTTCACATACTCGCGCTCAATTGCAGGCTGCGGGTCGGCCCTTCTCACGGCATCGTGCTGCCCTGGGCAGATAAAAATTTCTATGTGCTCGGGGATTTGGGCCATGAATTCGCCGAATCTCTCATATTGCTTGTAGATGTCGCGTATCACAAGCTCATCATATTGCGATGGGTAGATTCCAACCCCGTCGACATTGTCCCCGGCAATTACGAGGTATTTTATTTTTCCGGCGCGCTCCTTTCCCTTTTCCGAAACCGAAGAGCCATTTATCCAGGAGAGGAAGCGCGTGAATTCCTTTTCCATAAAAAGCCTGCTTCCCACGTGCACATCCGAAATCAGGCACACCCCGAGGTCGCGCTGCCCCGCTCTCGGGGCGCGCTGCATCAAATCCGGCCAGACAATGGATTTTGCAATCATCATCTCGTCGGTGAACTTCTTTCCCTTAATCCCAATCACATCATCGGCGAGAAGCTTCTCCGCCTCGCGCGTGAGTTCATGGTCATCCTTCGAAAAAATCGCTATGAACTTCCCTTCGGGCGCATCTAATTCTACTGTGATGTTTCCCGCCTTGCTGACCCACCGCTCGACAACCATGCCGATGACATCAAATTCCTCGTACTTTTGCAGCGCCTTTAGCTTCTCAATTGATTTTGGCGCAAAGCCCTGCCGGTGCGAAAGAAGCCCCGAGAGGAAATCGTACTTGTCGCGGAAGTAGGAGAGAAAATCCGCGACCTTGCCGCCGCTCGTGCTCTTATTTGTTATGTCGAATTCTTCCATTATCCTGTAATTCGGGCTCGAATCTTTCGCAAGCCCCGTGGATTTTCCCTTTATCACCACAACTTCGGGCGCGACATTGCCCATCTTGGTCTCGTGCCGCGCAAGCGCTTCGCGTATTTTCTCCCCGGAAATTATGGGCCCGCTGATTGCAGAAATCAGCTCTTTCCAGTGCTCTTCGTTGTGCAGCGCCTCTAGCGCCTCCTTGTCTATGAACTGCTCGTTCTCAAGGCAGAATGCGACAATTTCGCGCCTGCGCGCGTCGCTCTTTTGTGTTTCTTCAGGCAAAACCATTCACCGCCAAGACAATTTTAGCAAGCCCTGGCCAGTGGGAAAATATGCGACTGCGAGCTGGTCACTTGTGCTTTTCCCTAACTGTCTCGAGCTCGGAGATAATCGTCCAGATTTCGGTGCGCGTGTGTGCGGGCATGTTGATGTCGTTGCTTATGTCCTCTAGCAAATAGATTGCGCCGGTGATCCCGACATTTAGCGACTCGCTCGTGCCAATTTTAATCTTGGCATCCTCAATGGTCTTGCGGATGTTTCGCGGAACCGAGGTGTCATCCATTATCGAATCCATCAGCTCTGCGATGTAATCCATCTGCTCGTCAAGTGTAGCTTCAGTCATAAATATGCGCCCCCAAAATCAGTCGTGGCTAAATCGCCAGAAACAGCCTGTGCAATGCCATTCTACTTCCAACCCCTCTGCGGGCAGTTCAGCCCGCTTCAAAGAAATCCCTTCAGGAAGTTATTTTAAGGGTAGCATTGGGGCAGACTCAAGGCCGCCCATCAGGCTGTGAATGTAATGGGGTGGAGGCTGCAAGCCTTAAATTAAGTTATCCGGTATAACTTCTTCATGATTGTGTGCGAGGTCAAGCTCAAGAAGTGGGGCAATTCTGTGGGTTTCCGCCTCCCAAAAGATGTCCTGCGCAAAGAGGGCCTGCGGGCGGAGCAGACGGTGAAAATAACCGTAGTGCCGCTCAAGGTCAAGGACATTTTCGGGAAAATCAGGCTGAAAAAGCCGACTGAGCAGATAATGCGTGAAATAGACGGGGAACTCGACAGCAAATTCTTCAGGCGATGAAATGAAGTACTTTTTTGACACATACGCGCTTTTCGAGATTGTAACGCACAGACCGGAATATGCCAGGTTCTTTGAGGAGGAGATAATCACGTCAAGCCTCAATCTTGGCGAACTCTCCTATGGCCTTTTGCGGGAACGCGGGAAAAAAACCGCACAGGGATGGTTTGATAGGATGAGGCACTTCCTCGCCCCAATAAACGAAGAATCGGTAAAAAACGCCATGGAGTTCAAATTTGAGCACCGGGGGGAAAAATTTTCATACATCGACTGCATCGGCTACCAGCTTGCCAAAGACAACAAGCTCATGTTCCTCACCGGCGACAGGGAGTTCGAGGGGATTGAAAACGTAGAGTTCGTGAAGTAGCCGCCTTTTGCGGGGCTAAAATTTTATCTCCTTTTCAAGCACCTTCAGAAGGCTCCCCGCGAACTGTGGCCCCTCGCCCTCAAGTATGACTTCGCCAGCCTTTTCCTTGACCTTTGCGATTTCTTCCTGCGTGGCAATCTCGGCCTTGTTCACCACCACAATGGTTTTTTTGCCCTCGAATTCCGATTTCACATGTTCGAAGAGCGCGAACTGCTCCTCTATTGAGAACCCGCAGTGCTCGGTCGCATCGAATACAAACACGACCACGTTCGCGAGGTGTTTTATTGCTGCAATCGCCTTGCGCTCGATTTCGTTCCTGTTCGTGTGCTCCAAAAGGCCCGGCGTATCCAGCACCTGCACCCGCCTGTATTTCACTTCCAGAAACCCGGAGTTGATTTGCTTGGTGGTGAACGCGTACGGCGCGATTTTTGCCTGTGCCCCTGTGAGCCTTTTGAGCAGGGTGGTTTTGCCAACATTTGGGTACCCAGCAAGCACCACTGTGGGAATGTCAAATTCAATCGAGGGAAGCTCATAGAGGCTCTTTGAATCGACTTTAAGCTGCTTTAGCGGCGCGTCCAGTTTTTTCATCACCGAGCACGCCCTTCCGATGAATTCAGCGAGAGCCTCATCTGTCTGGGCGGGCGTTTTTACCGCGTAGATTTTGCGCACGGAATTGTATCGGATTTTTTTTATCAGGCGCGAGGAGGTGTTGAGGAATGAGAGGTTCTTTTTCACGCGCTCAATGTTCACCAAGGTTCCTAAAATGTCGAGGTAGAACGGGTTCATGGAGTCGATTTTCTCGAACTGCTTTGAGAGCCTGCGCAGGTTCGACTCCAGCGACTCCCCGAAGTACTTTGCCTTCATCCTGTTGTATGCCTTGATTTTGACCCGCGGGCTCTTCGGGGCCTTCTCAAGGGTGATTCCGTGCATCGCCTTGAATGCGCCCTCGGTGATTTCGTGCGAGGTCGGAAAGTATGATTTCGAAGCCGCTGGCAGGCTGTCTTTTAAATGTTTTTGGGCTTTTCTCATCTTTACCACGCTTGTTTTGCACAATGCCATTGTGGGATAAATTGTCAATTTTGGATTGCTATTGGGGACTTTTAGATGAATAACCTTTATGCGGGCGACTATAAAAGGTATATGCTGGTTCCGGCGGCCTTTTTCATAGTATTTGCCTTCATGATTTTGATTGCCCCGGGCGTTCAGCCCGGAATTGACCTCAAAGGCGGCACCAGCATAATCCTTCGCTCCGACAAGCCCCTTGACAAGGATGCGCTGCAAGCCGCCCTGCGCCAGAAGTTTTCTCTCACGGAATTGCAGATAAGCTCAGTTTCATCGCCAAGCGGCTATGGGCTAAACATCCAGTACGCCGAAGAAACCAATATTGCCTCCGCACAGAAGTTCCTTGACCAGGCAAAGCAGGCGCTCAAAAGCAACCCCGGCGATGCATCTTCACTCGCCGCGCAATCGATTGCCGCCGCATCAAAATTCACCGATAGCCCTTCGGTTGCTGGCAAGAGCCCGGAGCAGGCGGTCGAAACCGCAACAGCGGCTTTATCCAAGGCGCAGGAAGCGTTCAATTTGAGCATCCAGGACACAATACGCACAACCTTCGGGCTTGGGGATGAACTACGGATACAGAAGCGCGAAATCGGCGCGACACTGGGCGCCGCATTTTACTCGCAGGGGATAATGGCATCGATTTTTGCCTTCGTTCTTGTTGTTATAGTTGTTTTCGTATTCTTCCGCGAGTTCGTTCCGAGCGCGGCGATAATTGCCGCAATGCTCTTTGACATCGCAGCGGCGCTCGCGATGATGGCGGTGCTCTCGATTCCTCTTTCGCTCTCGACAATTCCTGCGCTTCTGATGCTGATTGGCTTTAGCGTGGATACCGACATGCTGCTGACCACGCGCCTGCTCATGAGAAAGGATGGCACTGTGCAGGAGCGCGCATACAATTCGCTAATAACCGGGCTTACCATGACAGGGACCCAGCTCGCCGCGCTGATTGCGATGATGGGGCTTTCCTACTTTTGGCAGATAAGCGTCGTGTTTGAAATTTCAATAGTGCTCTTCTTCGGCCTTGCAGCGGACATAATTTCCACCTGGCTCATGAATGCGCCCGTGCTGCTTTGGTATATTGAAAATAAAGAGGCAAAGGGGGGGCTCTAAGTGAGGGAGCTTTTCCGCAACTGGCGTGTGCTATTGCTAATAGTGTTCCTTCTCGGCTCGCTCGGAGTGCTGCTCTTTGCCGGCATCCAGTTCGGCCTCGATTTCAAGGGCGGGACATTTTTCCAGGTCCAGCTAGACGAGAGCGCCTCGCACGACAAGATGGCTGATACCATTGTTCCAATAATTTCCCAGCGCGTGGACGCGTTCGGACTCAAGGACACCAAAGTTTCCGCGCTCGGCGCTGACCTTGTCGCGGTTGAAATTGCCGAAACCGACCCAAAGCAGATCGAGCGGCTCGAAACCCTGCTAAAAACACAGGGAAAGTTCGAGGCAACGCTTGACGGAACCGCGCTAATACAGGGCAGCGACATTGTGCAGATTTTCAAGGACCCCGCACGCGGCTATGGGGTGCACAACACGGTCGATTCCGCAGGCAAGCCCACCTTTGGCTGGCAGCTCCCATTCATTCTGAACCAGAAGGCCGCCGAGAAGTTCTCGCGCGGAGTGTTCCACCGCTGCACCGCAACATCCTTTGACCCGGTAAAGGGCAGCGCGTACGACTGCGACAGCACGTTCTTTTTCATAGACAGGCCGCAGGGCGCGCTGTTCGTGCTTCCGGGCCCGGTCTATACCGAGGACACGCAGGCGCTGCTCAAAGGAAACCAGTTCCGGAACATTCCGCAAAACACCTCAATTGACCTTCTCGTGCGCAACGCCGATGTGAACCTTGTGCTGCTCGATGAGAACCTCGCATTCACCGCCGAGCAGCTCGCAACTCTCAAGGGCTTTTCGGGCCCGAAAAAGGCGATAGTGCACAGCTCGGTTCCGCAAAAGGCACGCGACGATCTCGCCTCAATGGGCTTTAAGGTGTTGGAGGCAAACCAGCAGGACAAGACAGTCCCGTGGATCTGGCAGGCAGTGGGCGCGAGGCAGGTAATCAGCATCACCGCAGGAATCGCAAACCTCGAGCCGTATGTGGAGAATGAGAAGGATGCGAAGATTTTCTCCGAGCTTCTGATAACCGGCGGCGCGCAGACGGCCGACGAGGCGAAGAGCGAACTCAAAAACCTCGAAGTGCTGCTGGTGACCGGCTCCTTGCCAATCGGGATTAAGAGCATTTCAAAAGAATCGGTCTCGCCCCTTCTGGGCAAGGAATTTTTGGGCAACACGTTCATGATTGGAATAATCGCGCTAATCCTTGTCGCGCTTGTGATATTTTTGCGCTACAGGCACCTAAACATCGCGCTCCCTATAGTGCTCACGGGCATTAGCGAAATCATAATCATTCTCGGTGTCGCCGCGGTTATGAGAATAAGCCTCGACCTTGCCTCGGTTACCGGAATTCTCGCGGCAATCGGCACGGGCGTTGACCACCAGATTATCATAATGGATGAGCTGCTCAAAGGCAGCGGAAAGCAGGAGGAAGAGGCAGGTTCAGGGACGAGCTACGGCTCGCGCATCAACCGCGCATTCTTCATAATAATGGCCGCGGCCGCGGCCGCGATGGCAACAATGCTCCCGCTCTTCTTCGGGGTGGGCGCGGGCAAGCTCAAGGGCTTTGCGATAATGACAATTCTTGGCGTGATAATCGGCGTTGGAATAACAAGGCCCGCGTTCTCGGTGTTCGCGCAGTATTTGCTAAAGCACGAGAAGAAGCAGGGCAACTGAGCCCGCTTTCAGATTATTCTGGTTAAATTATCTGCTTATTTCATGCACTCTGCTTTACATGAAATCCGAAAAGTCCTTCGCCCCGGTAATTTTCTTGGTGAAGTAGTACCACAGCGCGAGCACGAAGAGGGTTGTCGAGAACCACGATGCCACGTGCACGATGTCTGCCGCGCCCGCCCCGTATGCTTTCCCGGTCCATAGCACGGCAATTACGCGGAAGTAGTTGAGTATCAGGAGAAGGATAGCGCCCGCGAGAAATATTATTGCCTTTTTCCAAATCTGCGGCTTTTTGAGCGAGAAGACAATCGCAAAGAGTATGCCCCCGCTAACCATTCCGGTGCATGAGGGGCTCACCTCGAATATGCCACCGCCCTGCAGGTACACAAGGTTTCCCGCGCTCCTAAGCCCGAGCAGCGCGGCCTGGCTTGCCGCGATAAAGCCCTGCAGGCCTTCGAACCCGAAATAATTTATCCCGGCCTCAAGCGCGGAGAAAATAATGAAGAACTTTGCCAGGAAAAAAAGCTCCGCTTTTGTGAGAAGCCCCATGGGTTTTTTCCCTTCCAAGGGGTCCGCGGCGCGGGCGCTTTGGATTTGCGGGATGCCCTTGGAAACTGCCTTGGCACGGGCTTTGCCGGCTTTATTCCCGCCCTTTCCTTTCTTCACCACGGCACCTTCTTGAGGCTCAGCTTGAACGCGGCAAAGTTCGATGCCCTGTGCACTATCACGGTGAGCATGGCAATCAGCCCGATTTCCACCAATGTGGGCGCGTAGTATGAGAGCCCCAGAATTACCCCGCCCGCGACAAAGTCAAGCTGGTCAACGAGCAGCAAATCCTTCCCCTGCAAAATTCCCGCCCTTCTCTTGAAAAAGCTCTTCACAAGGTCGCCCAGAATCGCGCCAAGCGAAACCAGAAACCCGAGCGAAACATACTGCCAGCTATCCTTTACAATAAGAAGCGTCTGTGCGGGAAATATCGCGGCTATCAGGAACGCCACGGTTGTGCCGGCGCAAACTCCCGCGACAAACCCGCGAAGGGTTTTCCCGGCGCCGAAAATCGGCCTGCCGTCATAGAAGTTCTTCCCAAAATCGAGCATCGTGCGCCCGCCGCCAAAAACCAGCGCGCAGCTGTTCGCAAAATACATCGGCGCTATCAGGAGCAGTATTCTCACAATCATCTCATTCATCGCAGCGCCCCTCTGAAAGCCTGTCCCATCAGGGATTAATTATCATGTTTAGCAATTAAAATAACATTGTTAGCCAGCATCAATATTGCCGGCAAATTTATGCCATAAAAATATGGCCATGCCCGGTATTTGCGTTTTAAGGGCCGATGTGGTTTTGGATGAAAAAATCGGATTTGGCAAACCAGTCCGGCGCCGGGGTATCTTTTCCAGCCCGCGCCCAAAACAATGCGGCGCCTTTTCCAAAGATTTTCATAATAGCAATAGGCGCCCTCTTCGCCCTCGGGCTTTTGTCGGTTTTCGTGCTCGCGCTCTTCTCAGGCGGCCCGGCAGATGGGATAGCCTTTGATGGCAAGCCGAATGGAATTGCAATAATCCCGCTCAAGGGCGAAATTTCAAACGATGGCGGCGGCTCGCTAAGCGGCCCTCTTGCCGCCGATGAGATTGTGCAAATGATTGACGATGCGCAAAACAGTTCGGATGTGGGCGCGATACTAATCGACATTGATTCTCCGGGCGGAGAAGTAATTGCCTCAAAGCAGATTGTCTACAAAATAAGGGGCTCCAAAAAGCCGGTTTATTCCTACATAGGTTCGACCGGGGCGTCGGGCGCGTACTACGTCGCCGCCGCGACCTCGCATATAATGGCCGACCGCGATTCAATCACGGGCAGCATCGGGGTAATTTCAATTGTCCCGAACGTGGCCGGGCTTTTGGAAAAGCTCGGAATTCAAATGAATGTGATAAAGGAGGGCGAGCACAAGGACATCGGCAGCCCCTTCCGGGAAATGACAGAGGGGGATAGGGCGATTTTTCAGTCGGTGCTTTCCCAGATTTTCGAGAACTTCAAGCAGGACGTTCTCACTTTCCGCTCAGGAAAAATCGGCAGGGCGGGGCTTGAGCGCATCGCCGATGGCAGAATACTTTCAGGAAAGCAGGCATACGACGCGGGGCTTGTCGACGAGCTCGTGCTCACAAGGGCGAAGGCGGTTGCGCGCGCAGGAGAGCTTGCAAACATCAAGGGCCCGCACGAAATTCCTTACGGGAAAAGGCAGTTCGGGTTATCCGATTTGCTCTTCTCCGCGGGCGAATCCTTCGGCTCGGGGCTTGTGAAATCGCTTAATATTTCGTCCTCGGGTTCTGCGAGCACGGTGCAGTTCAGGTAGAGTTAATTCCTGTATTGGGAATGGAAGGGTTTGTGCAATTGAAGCAAACTGCCAGAATTAATAATCTCCTAAATGTTCATCATATATGCCGATTCCACCGGGCAGAGGAGGCAATTTCCGCAGGGGCAGGGTTCCAAGAAAAAGGCTCCCGCGGGAAACGCCGAGAGTAAGCTTTGTAAGCCCTATATCGGCGGCTCCGCAAAATTTGCCGCAGTCGCTCACCCAAAGGCTTGTGAAGGCATGGCACGGCAGCACGGCGCATTACCATTTTCACCGGCTTCCAGAAACGCACCAGCTGGTCGCAGGCAAACTTTTGGCCTATTTTGTTTTCGACAAGCGAATAGCCGACGCCGACATAAATGTCCAAAATGTCAGGGAGTATTATGCCGTCCAAAAAGGCCCCGGCGGAAGGCCTCTTGGCCTGTCCACAGCTGAAGTCGGCAAGGGGCTGTGCACGCTTCTAAAATATGAGCGAAAAAAGCATTTGGCGGGCATCATGCCCGGGCAATTTGGGAAGATGGAAGAATTTATCGAGGAAACCGTCAACTCCGGGTGGAGAAATGAAGGCGCAATCGCCGACTTTTTGGAGGGGGTTGGGGTGAAAACCCGCCAGCCCACTTTGCCGCTTGTGATGGAATTCGAAATTTACCGCAGAAAAAAAGCCGAAGGGCTTCCGATGTCCTGAATTGTTTTATTTTGGCATCAAACTGCTATGGAGAGCAGCATTGCAATTCCAGCCGCGCACGCGCTCGCGATGAAATTGACCTGGTTGTTGCCCAAAAGCCCGCGCCTCTGCAATGTTGCGCCAAGCACGCTGTCAACAATTCCGCCACAAATCCCCGCGAGCATGAACAGGAGGAGCATTTTTTTCGAAGGGGAAATCAGCACGTAGTACAAGGCCGCAATTATTGCTGCGCCAACAACGCCCGCGCCAAGGCCGAGCAGGCTCACCGCGCCGTCGGTTCCCTTTTCAACCTGCTCGAAGGTTGTAATCATCACCGGCTTTCCCTTCGAGTTAATGCCGATTTCTGAAGAGAAGGTGTCTGCGAGCGCTCCGGAAATTGCCCCGAAAAAACCCACCGGGCTTCCAAGGAGCATGAATATTATTGCAGGCCCGCCGTTGCCCGCGATGTTTTCGATTGTGCGCGTCTCGTGCTTTTGGCGGCCCATCCTGCCGATTTTGGTGGCAATTATCGCGCAGATGTAGAGCAGAAGAAGTGCGAGAAATGAGCTGAAACCCGCCATGGTGAATGCCAGCGCGCCGAAAATGTCCGCGGCGAGAATTCCCCATATGTCAAGCAGCCTTTTGGCGTATGAAACAAGGGAAAAAATAAGGAGTATTGCAATTGTCCCTGCGAGTTCTGGGGCGAAGTCCATGCAGGCTCACTTCGAGGCGAGCAATTCCGAACTTGTTATCTCTATTCTCTTGATGGGCACGACCCTTTTGATTTCCGGGTAAATCCTGTTGGTAATCGTTCCGAACACGAGCTCATCGAGGACCTTTCTCGAGTCGAGGTCCGCGATAATTTTTGCCGTGACCGCCTCTGTCTTTCTGCGGATGTCAGCTTCCTGCACGCGCGATGCCTTCCTCTCCGTAACAACAACCGTCTTGATTTTGAATGACTTGGCATCCTTTGTCTGGTAATTTTTCACGCTCATTATCTTGCTCGCCCTTCTGCGGACAACCCTTCTCATGTAGCCGTCCTTTATCTCGTGGCCTACTGCCTGCGTGTTTGCCTTGCTGCCGGAAACATCGGTAACCTTGAAGCGCAGGTGGATATGGGATTTCTTTGGCTGGTTTGCGAGTTCCCTTCCCGTAATTGTAACCGTCCTTCCTATGAGCGACTCCGGGTTCTCCGCAACGGTGTCACCGAGCGGCCTTCTTTCAAATTCTTCTGGTGCTAGCAGGGTGAACCATGTCTTCTTCTTCCACTTGTCAACGCCCTTCTTCTTTGCCTTTGCCGCCGCGCTCTTTGCTTCCGCCTTCTCCTTGATGTCTTTGGAGGTGCCCTTCTTGGCTTCGCCCGTGCCGCCTCCCATAAGGTCAAGCGGGTTTACAACTTCGATTTTTTGCGCCATATGTTCACCTGTTTACTTCACAAGCAGCTCAGCGGCTTCCTGTGTATGCCGTTCCCGCCGTTTTCGGCAACGATTTGGCAAGTCACTATTTGCCCGATTATTCTTTCGCCAAATCGTTGCGGCGGTGCCGACAGCCCATACTTCATATGGGCTTGGCTCACTTCGTTCGCAGTTATATTTGCCATAGCAATCACTTAACTAACAATTCCGCTGCCTCTTGTGTATATCTCCAGTTCTTGTCAAGTTTTCCCGCTCTTATGTAGTAGTTTGTGAGCTTTCTGATTTTGCTAACCGCCATCTGATAGCCCCTCTTTGCGGTCATGTCCTTCTTGTTCACGTTCATGTGCCTGTGCAAAACAACCGAGCGGCTGATAAGGTTTAGAAGGTCGCGCGGCATATCGCTCGAAACGCCCTTCTTCTCAAGTATCTTTTCAAGGTTCATTCCCGTGAGCTTTTTTACGCTCGGAATGCCGTGCTGGTCGCGAAGGTTCATCCCGATTTCTGCCGGGGTGAGGCCCTTGTTTGCAAGGCCAACTATTATTTCCTCGACCTCTGCGGGCTTGTAATCAACCCAGCTCTGGGCCTTTTTTTCAGAAGCTTCCTTTGCCAAAATGCTCACCAAAAATACTGCTTGCGAACCTTTCAATGCACTAATTCAAATCCAGCCTTTGACCGGTTACCGTCCCACCCTAATGGCATGGGAAAGCCAATTCAAAGAAAATGAATACTAAATCACCCTCGGCAAGGTATTTAAACCTTGTTCCGATTGGCCCCAAACCGGCCCTAAAGCCGGAATGTCAGTTTCCAGCGCCCAGCGCTTTTGCCTTCTCGCTCTGCTCGAAAAAGTAGTACACCGCGGTGTTTGTGCTCTGCTGGAGCGCGGTTACGCCAAGGCTTGTCACGGGGTTTCCGGTGAGCAGCCAGGTGATGCCAAGCGTGGTAACAAGGGTGATGGCGCGGAACTTGAGGGTCTTTCCAAGAGCCTTGCTAACCTTCAGGTTCACAGGCACGGATAGTATGCAGGATAGGCTGGGCCGCGCCGCTTTGAGGTTTTGCTCATCCAATCGCACAGTCCTGACTTCACGGTGCGCCTTGGTTTCCTGGTGCCCCCATCTCGGATTTGGCGCCTGCGAGGGCAGGGTCTGCGGGTTCAGGGCATTTTCAATCATTCAAGTCGCGCGCATATTACTCATATTCAAGTATAAAAACTTTACACCGCCGTTTTCCGAATTTATCCAGGCCTTTCACGCTTCAAAATACCTTGCCCTCGCCTCGACCTTGCCCAGTTGTTTTAGCACTTCCTTTCCCTTGGGATAATTCTGCGCATAAGCGCGCTCCACATCCTTCCAGCGCTTTGCGAGCGCAAAGTGCGTTGACATGAAGGTCTTCTTGAACACGAGAATGTCCACCGCCTTGTCCTCAATTTTTGCCGAAATGCTTCCCAATCCAAAATCTAGGAAAACGAGCCTGCCCTTGCGCGCAATGATGTTGCCTGTGGTCAAATCCCCGTGCACCAAATCCGCAGAGTGCAGCAGCGCGATGTTTTTGCCGGCAAGCCTGCAGAGCGCACCCGCATTTTTCGCTGAGCGCAAAAGCTCCTGTTTTAGTGTCCTGCCTTCGATGAACTCGGTTGTGATTGAGAATTGCGCCGGCTCGATTTTCCAAATCAAAGGGGTGCGAACCCCCGCCTTTTTCGCGCGGGAGAGCAGGCTGCACTCGGTGCGCATCCTCTCTTTTAGGATTTTGAGGTCGAGTTCCTCTTCCCTGTAGGGCTTGCGCTCGCGCACCTTCACAATCGCCTTGCTGCCCATGTATTCTGTGAGAAAGAGCTTCGCCTCGGCGCCCTGCGAAATTAGTTCCATTTGCGCCATAGGAAATGCTTGCTGCAAAAACGCTAAAAACAAGACCTGCAATCAGCAGAGGGTGTAATACTTGTCCATTGTTTGGTTTAGCGAGGAGATTGTAAGGTCCATTCCTGCCGCAAATCCTGGCTCCGAGAGGTATTCAAAGCCTTTTACGGTCCCCATTTTTGCGCTGATTTGCTTTGCGCTGTTCGCGTGCAAAAGCGCATCATTGTATGCGGCGAGAAGCTGCGGGCCGTTCGGGCACCGGTTTGGTCCGCCCATTTTCGCGCTGAGCGCCGAAAAAGTTGAGAGGCTTTTTATCAGCTGCGCGAATTCAAGCTTTAGGTTCACCACGTTCTTCTCATCCTCGGTTCGAAGCTGCAGCGCGCCAAGATTTTTAACGTAAGAATCAAGGTTTGTGCTGGGCACTACCTGCCCCCTGCCAACGCCATATTCGGCATCAAGCGAGGTTACCTTCCCAAGCGTGCCGGCGCCCTGCAGGAAATCGAGCTTTTGCCCCGCGAACACTCCGAGCTGCTGGCCCGCAAAGTAGAGCGCGCCAAAAACTATCAAAACAAAAATGGTTTTTTTGAGAAAACCCATTCGCACCACTCCAAAAATCGGACATAATTATGTCGCAGGAGAATTTAAATATGGGGGTTGGGCTCTCTTATTTCAACTAATTTTCTTTGGGAGGTTTTTTTGAATGGCGATAGGGCACGGTTATAGGGAAAGAAGGTCTGGTTTCGGGACGCCTATGCAGGGGCAAAAAAAGCCCAAGCAGCAACAAGGCATCCAGGGTGATCCATGGAAAAAACACAAAGCTTCGGCAGAGTATTTGAGACGAGGCCCGAAAAATAAATGACTATTGCTTTATCTGCTTCACATTCATCACCGCCCTGATGTCCTCCTCAACCAGGGCGAACAATTTCTTATCCACTTCAGTTCCCCCGATTTTATACTCGGCAAGTTCGGCGTTCATCGCCATCTTGCCGTCGGTCTTGTGCTTGCGTATCTCCGCGATGATTGTTTTTGCAAGCTCGCCAGCGGCCTCCGCCTTTTCGTCAATGAGTTTTTCGTCCACGGCGGGCCACTTCTCGTGGTGGATTGATTTTTCAACCGCGTGCGAACTAAAGCTTCCCTGGAATATTTCCTCCACGGTGTGTGGCAGGAACGGGGCAAGCATCTTGAGAAGCTCGGTGTTCACCTTGAGAAGAACGGCCTTTGCCGCCTTCCCGCTCGGGCTCTTTTCGTCATACACGCGGTGCTTCACTTCCTCTATATAGTAGTCGGCGAATTCGAGCCAGAAAAAGTTGCGTATCGCCCCAAGCGCCTTCGAGTATTCGTACCCTTCAAACCCCGCCCGCGCCTCTTTTTTGGCGCGCTCGAACCTGCTCAAAATCCACTTGTCAAGCTCGCGCAGGTTCTTCTTTTCCTTTTCAAAATCTTCGAGCTTCACGCCTTCGGTTTTCATGGCGACAAAGCGCGAGGCGTTCATCATTTTTGTGAGGAACTTTTTCCCAGCCACAAAGTCCTTTTCCTGGAAAGGCAAATCATCCCCCAGAGTTCCGCTCGCCGCCCAGTAGCGGAGCATGTCCGCCGAGTACTTGCCAATCACATCGGACGGGTTTACCACATTTCCGAGGCTCTTTGACATCTTCCTGCCTTTCGGGTCCAGAGCGTGCCCGGAAATCATTATTTCTTTCCACGGCAATTTGCCTTCGTGGAAGTACGCCTTCACAACCGTGTTGAACGCCCAGAGCGTGATGATGTCGTGCGCCTGCGGCCGCAGGGACATTGGGAAAATCTTCTTGTGCCTCTTCTCATCAACTCCCCATTGCGAGTTGATTTGCGGGGTGAGCGATGAGGTCGCCCAAGTGTCCATCACATCCTTTTCAGGAACGAATTCCGCTGTGCCGCACTTGGGGCATTTTTGCACCGGTGGCTTTCCCTGCAGCGGGTCAACGGGGAGCTGCGCTTCATCTGCCGGAATTTCCGCAGAGCACTTTGCGCAGTACCACATCGGGAAAGGCACCCCGAAAAATCTCTGGCGCGAGAGTGACCAGTCCCACTGCAGGCCCTTTATCCAGTTCTCGTATCTCACCCTCATGTGCTCGGGGAACCATTTGAGTTCTCTGCCCTTCGCGAGGAATTCCTCTTTGAGGTCAAGATATTTGATGAACCACTGCTTTGCGTTCATTATTTCGATTTCTGTTTTGCACCGCTCGTGCACCTTCACCGCGTGCCTTATGGGCTTTTGCTCTTTTAGAATTCCAGCCTCTTTGAGGTCCAGAAGGATTTCCTTTCTCGCCTCCTTGATTTTCTTGCCCGCGTATTTTCCGGTAACAGGCGCCATGCGCCCGTCGGGCGTGAAGCTCATTTTGAGCGGAAGGTTGTGCGCAAAATACCATTCCATATCCGTCTGGTCGCCGAAGGTGCAGCACATCACAACTCCGGTGCCCTTCTCCGGGTTGACGCGGGCATCTTCGAGAATTTTTACCTTGTGCCCAAAAATTGGCACGGTCACTTCTTTTCCGAGGATTTCCTTTTTTCGCTTATCTGTTGGGTGGATAAAGAGCGCGACGCAGCTTGCGAGCATTTCCGGGCGCGTAGTTGCTATCACAACTTCCTTGCCGCCCTCCAGCTTGAATGCGATGTCATTGAATGTCGAATCCTGCTCCACATCCTCAAGCTCTGCCTGCGCAATCGCGGTTTCGCACGAAGGGCACCACATCGAGGGCGCTTCCTTGCGGTATGCGCGCCCTTTTTGGTAAATTTCCAAAAAACTCCTCTGGCTAACGCGGCGCGCGAGCGAATCAATTGTGCGGTAGAGGGTGCTCCAGTCAACCGAGAGGCCGAGGGATTTGAAATCGGCAATCATTGTCTCTTCGTACTTTTTGGTTTCCTCAAGGCAGATTTTTATGAACTCCCCGCGCGTGAAATCCTTTGCGCGGATGTTGCGGCTCTTCTCAACAAGCCGCTCCGTTGCAAGGCCGTTGTCGTCAAGCCCGAATGGGTAGAAAACATTGAACCCGTTCATGCGCTTGTACCTTGCGATAAAGTCCGCCTGGGAGTAGGAGAATGCGTGCCCGAGGTGCATCCTTCCGGACACGGTGGGCGGCGGGGTGTCGATGCTGAAAACCGGCGCTGCAGAACCAAAGTCAAATGAGTAGGTTTTCTGCTTCCCCCACTCTGCCTGCCACTTGCGCTCGATTGCGCCAAAATCCGTTCCGCGTTTTTCTTCCGCCATAAAATCCCAGTTGAATCATTCAAGCTCTATGTCATGCTCCCCGATTGGAATTCCTTCAAGTTCGCCTATCATGATGTCAAATTTTCCGTCCTTGTATTTTCGGGGGGTGAGCTTTCTTATGAGGTATCCGGCAACCTCTTTTTCCGTTTTTTCACTTATGCCATGTTCAACAAGTTTTTCCCTAAAAGGCTTGAAGACTGGTGCAATGGTGGCCCGCAGGTATCTGTATGCGGTTGCAATGTCTGGCCGTGCATATAACGGGGGCCTGCCACGTATTCTTCTCATGAGCCAATTTTTTACATCCCTGTATACTTGGGCTCTCAACACTAATGCGATTAGCAACCGCCTGTTTTTTTCCGTTTCAATTTCGTGGACGCTTGCGCGGGCGAATTTCCCGGCCCGGGCTTCGGCAATGTGCCGTGCCCTTTTGAATTGATTGCGCAATGGGCCTGTAGGTTTTGAATGTGCTATCCGGCCTCTGGATTGATGCATGCTTATTGGATTTGTTGCCAGTCTTTTGGAAGTTGCCATTAAAACCCATTAAAACCGCTCCAGAAAGCCTTAAATAATTGTTTTTTGGAATACTATCATGTCGCATTTCAAAAGCTTCCTAAAAGAGTTCCTTCTTGTCCTCCTGCTCGTATTCGCCGTGAATTTCCTGCTCTCATTTCCGCTCGCGCCCCTTTTCGATGGCCCGGCAAAGGCCCTTTCCATGCACGCGCCCGTGCTCAAGAATTTTCTTCTAACAGCCCTCACAATGCTCGCTGCGGTTCCGGCGGGCTATCTGATTTTCCAGAATTCGAAAGACATAAAGATGTCCTTCACAATCCCGGCGCTCGCCTCGGGCCTTGCGATGGTTCTGCTAAGCCTCTATGCCGCCGCGGCAAACATTGGCGCGCTGGGCTCCTCCTCGCCCGGTTTGCAGGGGGCGTTCCTTGATTATTTTTTGGGTACGACAGCGCTCGCGCTCACATACTTTTGCCTGGGGCTTGTGGGCGGGATAGTGGGCGGGGAAATAAGGTATAGGCTGCAGAAGAAGAAAGCCGCGAAATAGGCGATGGCCGGGCAGTGAAAAGTTTTAAGGCGGCGCGACTTAGCGCAGCCCATGCAGCGGTGCTTTTAGCCGCGGATTTTGCCTTCGGCTAATCTTAAATATCACGTTGCTCTTTCCTTTTACTAATGGCAAAATACGAACGCGTTTTTTTTGCGGCGCTGCTGTTAACCCTTATCTTTGCGGGCTGCGCCGTGAACCCGACCGTGGCCGTCACGGTTTATGTGATAGGCCAGGACGGCAACCCGGTTGATGGGGCTAACGTTAACGCCTACACCAACTACAAGTTCAGCAACACGGGCGACTTTGACAAGTGGACATACATTGACGGCAGCATACAGTCCTCGGGCAGGACAAGGAACGGCTCGATAACTTTTGACATCCTCCCCGGCAACTACGCATTTAGCGCCGTCACAGATGACGGGCGCAGCGGCGGGGCGGAGAAGGGAATAATTGCGCAGAGCAATTTCGTCTATATTTATCTCGGCGGCAAGAGCATAAAGCCGCTTAGCAATACCACAACAAAGCCGGTCGCCCCGCAGAGCAACGCCGGCGAGACGCCGCCGCCCGCGCTTCCAAAGCAAAATTCCGGAACGCCGCTGCCGCGCGGCTTAGGGCCGGGAATGGATATCCCAACGCCTGTGACCGGCAACGGGCCTGGCACTGTTCCGCCGAATGTTCCTCCTATAACTCCTGAAATTGCCCACCCTCCAATACCCCCGACGCCTGTAACTATCACGCCCACGGTTACGCCGACAACGCCGACTACTGCTCCTAAGACTACTCCACCCACTACAATCCCGCCAATTGTTCTGGCAACCCCTCCGGCAACAATTACCCCTCCGGTTCCCACAACTCCAGCCACTCCAACTTCTGGCACCACGCCAACATCGACGCCTCCAATAGCGGTGGGTCCGTCAGGCGCTCCGGTTCCGCCTGCAATTCCAATCACCCCTGTAATGCCGATTTTGGTTACGCCGACAACGCCGACGGCCCCGACCACACAGACTACGGTTACGCCGCCGACAATTCCAACCCCGACCACTTCATCTCCAACTGCATCGCCCTCATCGCTGCCGCCCGCTGATGAAGATTCCCTAAACCCATCCACAAGCTCGGCCTCGCCAAGCGCTTCGGTTGGCGCCTCAGTGCCAAATGATGGGGCAAACCCCTCAGTTGGAAATCCATCGGTTGGCGAATCTTCCAGCCCCTCCCCTTTGCCGCCGTCCGGCACCGGAGGGCAAACTGTGAGTGCCAGCCCATCAGAATCCGCCGCCGCATCATCTTCTTCCGGTAACCAATCGCCCGGATTTATTGATTCAATTTTTTCCTTTATTGGCGGAATTTTCGGCGGCGAAAAAAGCGAAGGTCCGCCAAGCACAGGCCCGCAGCCAAATTCATCAACGACACCCAAGCCCAGCCCGTCGCAAGGCAATGTGCCTGATGGCGCGTCGCCTTCTGTTCCGGACAACTCGGGCCAGCCAAGCCCGCAAGATGAGCCCGCGGCATCATCCTCGCAAGGAGATGCCAGTTCCCCGCCCTCATCCGGCACTGGCGACAATGTTGGCAATGATTTCGTGGGCAATGCCGATGCCTCGCCGTCGGCAAGCGCTTCCGCGTCTGCTGGCCCTGTTGAGACGTTTATTGGCGGAATCATGGATTTTTTCGGCAATCTTTTCGGCACAGGGGCGGCAAGTGAAAGCCCGCAAGAAACCCCAACGGTGGCAAACCCATCTTCGCAGCCAAGCCCGGCGCAAAATAATGGGGGTGCGGGCGCGGCATCTCCGGCTTCGCCGGGGCCGCAGGATTCCGGGACGGCAAGCACAGGCCCTTTGGATGATGGCTCCTCAAGCGAAGGCCCGCAGGGCCAGGGCAATTCCTCGGCGAGCGCGAGCGTTGGGCCCGGCTCTGGCATTGCCGATAAGATTGTCGATATCATAATCAATAATCCGGTTACGGATGCCCTATCCAATGTGTTCTCCGGAATTTTCGGCGGCGAGAGGCCAAACGGCACACCGACATCCTCGGTTGGGCCGGCGGATGGCACATCGGGCGATTCCGGCTCTTCAGAAGGCTCAGCGAGCGCGAGCGACTTTTTCAGGTAGAATCGTTTCCGGGCTAAGAACCGCCAATCCCGGTATATCCATTTCAAACACAGGCGCCAACAGCCGAGCCGTTGCCGGCAGTTGCCAAAGGCCCGCTTGACAACGGAAACACCGGGCTTGTTGTCGCAGGCAGCTCAACGCCGATGGTTTTGCTCGGCGCGGCAGTTGCTGTTCCGGGCGCGCTTGGGCTGGTTATCTGGAAGGGCGGAAAGGGCGCGATAAGGATACGCTGAATTGATTTTTTATGGCGCTGAAAAATCAGGAAATATTTTTGGGCTACTCAAACATCCCTTCCAATTTCCCAAACAGGCCTTTTCTCTCCTTCTGTATTTTTTCCTCGCGCCCGAGCGATTCTAAAAGCTCCTTCTGTTTCTTTGTGAGCTTTTCCGGGGTTTTCACAACAACTTTTGTGTACTGGTCCCCGTGCCCGCTTCCCTGCAGGGATTTCACTCCCTTGCCGTGCATGCGGAAGGTGGTCGCGCTCTGGGTCCCTGCCGGAACTTTGAGGGCCGCTTTCCCTTTGAGGGTTGGAATTTCAACTTCCGTTCCGAGCGCCGCCTCGCTATAGCTTACCGGGATTTCGATGTAAACGTCATTGCCTTCCCTTTTGAATATTTCATGGGGCAACACATTCAAAACAACGATAAGGTTTCCGCGCCCCGCCCCTTTCTCCCCCGCGTTTCCCTGGTTTTTGAGGCGAAGCTGCGTTCCGCTATCAACCCCTTCGGGAATTTCAACCGTGATTTTTTTGCGCCTTGAAACTCTTCCGGCACCAGAGCATACGGGGCATGGGTCGCCAACGGCTTGCCCGCTTCCGCGGCATCTGCGGCAGGTTGTCTGCGTCTGGATAGTTCCCAAAAATGTGCGGCGGACAGAATTCTCAACCCCGCTTCCGTGGCACACATCGCACGCAATAACTTTCGTTCCGGGCCGCGCGCCGCTTCCTTTGCAGTTGTCGCACTCCTCTACGCGCTCTAGTTCAATGTCCTTTTTCGCGCCGAAAACCGCTTCTTCAAATGAAATCTCAAGGCGCACCGCAATATCCTGCCCCCTCTTCGGGCCCTGCCGCTGCCCTCCCATCGAGCCGCCGAACAAATCGGAAAATCCGCCGCCGCCAAATCCCATGGATTCGAACAAATCCTCCAAATCAGGCGCTGCGCCAAACCCGCCCTGTCCCCCAAACCCTGAAAATCCGCCCTGCCCGCCGCCGTACTTTTCAAAATCCGCGCCGAACCGGTCGTACTGGGATTTCTTGCCAGAATCAGAAAGAACGGAGTAGGCTTCCTGCACTTCCTTGAATTTTTCCTCCGAGCCGTGGTCCTTGTTAACATCGGGGTGGTATTTCTTGGCAAGCTTTTTGTAGGCGGATTTTATTTCCTCATCGCCCGCGCTGCGCGAAACTCCCAAAATATTGTAGTAGTTTTTTGCCATTTCAATGCCTTTGTGGGTAAACGCTTATCAGCCGTTTCGGCTCGGCGGACTAAACATTATTTTTTGAGGAAAGGGCGCTTACTTCTTGCCCTTGTCCTCTTCTGTAAAGTCGGCGTCCACTACCTTGCCCTTAGGCCCGGCGTTCGGGCTCTCGCCCGCAGAGCCCTGCCCTCCGGCCTGCCCCTGCGGCTGCGCGTTCTTGTAGAGCTCGGTTGATGCTTCCTGCATCAATTTGTTCAGCTCCTCAAGCTTTGCCTTGAGCGCGGAGACATTCTTCTCAGGCGCGCCTAGCAGCTTTTTTAGGTCCCCGGCTTTTTCCCTGATTTTCGAGGCCTTATCCTCGGGTATTTTGCCCTTCATTTCATCGAGGAACTTGAGGGTGCTATAGGTAGTTGCGTCCGCCGAGTTGATGGTTTCAACTTCCTCCATCTTCCTCTTGTCATCCTCGGCGTGCGACTCCGCTTCCTTTTTCATCTTCTCGATTTCCTCGTTGCTCAGCTTTTGCGAGGCGACGATTTTCACGCTCTGCTCCTTTCCGGTGCCAAGGTCCTTTGCCGCGACGTGCACAATTCCGTTCGCGTCGATGTCGAATGTGACCTCGATTTGCGGAACGCCCCTTGCCGCCGGAGGAATTCCGGCGAGCTGGAACATTCCAAGCGCCTTGTTGTCCTTCGCAAACTGCCTCTCCCCCTGCAGGACATTGATTTCAACCGCGGGCTGGTTGTCCGCCGCCGTCGAGAACACCTGGCTCTTCTTTGTCGGGATTGTTGTATTGCGCTCGATTATTTTTGTTGAAACTCCGCCCAGCGTTTCAATGCCCAAACTCAGTGGCGTGACATCGAGCAGCAGAACATCCTTCACTTCCCCCGCAAGCACCCCGCCCTGGATTGCAGCGCCCATTGCGACGCATTCCATCGGGTCGATTCCGCGCTCGACCTGCGTTCCGATTTCCTTTTCGAGGAACTTCTGCACAATCGGCATGCGCGTCGGGCCGCCCACGAGTATGATTTTTTCTATGTCCGCAGGAGTTGCTTTAGCGTCCGCCATTGCCTGCTGCACGGGCTTTGCGCAGCGCCTCACAATCGGCTCGATTAGCTCCTCGAGCTTTGCCCTGTTGAGCTTCATTAGAAGGTGCTTTGGGCCTTCCTGCGTTGCGGTAATGTATGGCAAATTGATTTCGGTTTCGAGCACTGTTGAGAGCTCGATTTTTGCCTTCTCCGCGCCTTCGCGAACACGCTGCATTGCGGTGGTGTCCTTGGTGAGGTCGAAGTTTTCCTTGCCCTTGAACTCCTTTGTGATGTAGTCAACAACCGCCTGGTCCATGTCCCGGCCGCCGAGCTGGGTGTCGCCTGAAGTGCTCTTCACTTCGAACACGCCGTCCTCGTATTCCATTATCGTGACATCAAGCGTGCCGCCCCCCAAATCGAACACGAGCACCTTGAACTTCTTGCCCTTCTTATCCAAACCGTACGCAAGCGAAGCTGCCGTTGGCTCATTTACAATCCTGATAACTTCGAGCCCGGCAATTGCCCCCGCGTCCTTGGTTGCCTGCCTTTGATTGTCATCAAAGTACGCCGGCACTGTAATTACCGCTTTCTCGACCTTGTCTCCGAGGAAGGCTTCCGCGTCCTTTTTCACTTTCTGCAAAACAAATGCCGAGAGCTGCTGGGCGGTGTATTCTTTTGCCCCTGCCTTGTACTTGTAATCGGTTCCCATCTTTCTTTTGAACCCGAAAAATGTCCTGTCAGGGTTTGTTACAGCCTGCCTGCGCGCCGGCTCTCCGACCAGAAGGTCGCCCTCTTTTGTGAACGCGACAATGCTCGGGAATGCCTTCCCATAAACCGTGTTCCCTTCCGCTGAAGGTATGATTTTTGGTTTGCCGCCTTCCAAAAATGCCGCCGCTGAGTTACTGGTGCCGAGGTCGATGCCTACGATTTTTGCCATTCTTCATCACTCCTTTTTTTGTTTTTTTTACTCCTTCTTGTTCACACTTACCTTGGCAGGCCTTAGGACCTTGCCATTTAGCGTATAACCTTTGGCGAATTCCTCAAGGATTGCCCCGTCGTCCTTCTTTTCGTCCTTTGCCGTGAGCAGGCACTCGTGCAGGCTCGCATCGAACTTCTTTCCCATTGTTTGGATGGGCTTTACGCCATTGCTTTCAAGCGTTTTTAGCAGCTGGGCGCTGATTTTTGCCATGCCTTCCTGCATTTGCTTATTGCCCGACTGCTGCGCGTGCTTTACCCCTTCCGAGAGCGAGTCGACAAGGGGCAAGAACTCCTCAAGCACCCTTGCGTTCACTATTTTGCGGAACTCTTCCCTTTCCCTCTCCGAGCGCTTTGCCGCGTTCTCGAACTCGGCCTGTAGGCGCTGGAGAGTGTTCTTGTACTCCTCGCCTATTTTGCGCATTGCCTCAAGTTCGCTATCCTGCTTTGGGGCAGCCTGCGCGTTTTGGGCCTCTTTGGCAACGCCCTCTTTGCCCCCGCTTTGGGGCGCTTTTGCCCCGTTGCTGTGTATGTGCGTTTTGTCCAAAAAATCACCAAAGAATTTGCGCTAAGGTATTATCGGAGCGAAAAATTGTTTAAACTATCGCTGTTTATCTAAATTATTTAGTTATTTAACTAAACTTTCTGCTCATTTCTATTATAAATTGTTCCTTTCGCCATATTGTTATGCCAAAAATTGCGATGCCCAAAAACAAAACCGTGCCCTTCAAGGCGGTCATAAAAAAAGTCGAGCGGCCGTTCTCGAGCAATCCGCAGGAGAGCCTTGAGTGGATTTGCGAAACCCTCGGGTTTCTCGAACCCATTGACAGGGGCAAGACAGCCTCCGCGCTCTTTAAGGAAATCCTAAAGTCCACGCAGGAAGGCAAGCGCGTTTCCGCAACCGAACTGGTCGAGCGCGTGGGCATGAGCAGGGGCTCGGTCGTAAACCAGCTCGCGAACCTTCAGCGCGCCGGGCTTATTGTAAAAACAGGAAGGGGCTACTCCGTGCGCTCAAAATCCGTGCAGCGCACAATCGAGGAAATAGAGCAGGACATTGCGCGCATATTTTCCCAGCTAAAGCAGGCGGGCGCAAAAATAGATGAGGAGCTCGGGGTTGTGCAAAAAGGCGCGAAATAATTTGGTTATTTTTTTCTTGGTCTTCTGCCAATCTTTTTGAGATTTTTTAGGTTAAAAAGCGCCTCTGCATTTTGCTGTAGTTTTCCAAAATTTCCAATTTCGTGGGGCTGTCTTTGAAGGTCCGGTTCCAAAAATACATTTTCACTCCAGTCAATTATGGCATTTTTTCCGCGTGCCAAGCCTTTTTTGGCTACTGTCTGGGATGGCCTGAAAGTTTGCTTTGCGGCCGGTTTGAATCTTGTCCCTCTTCTTCCTAGATTTGGCGTGTAGCGCGGCATAGATTAGAAAAATGCTTTGCCTTAATATAAATCTAAGTTTTGGCGTCATCCTTCAAATTCGGGCCCTGCATATGTGGAGTATCTTTATTTACCCCAAAACCCTCTATTTAGCATGGGTTTCTGGTCACGCGACGGATTCTATTGGCGCGTAACGCACATCATAAAGGACAAGGCAATCGAGCGGCTGCTAAAGTTCAAGGACAAACAGTATACTGCGCTGCTCTTGGTTGAATTCATCCTCTCGCTAATCATTGTCGGCGCAGTAGCGCTCTGGCTAGACCACCGCTACAATGTGGTCACGTTCCCGTTCAACATCTTCCTCTTCGCCCTCACGCTCTATGCGGTGCTGCACTTCTACAACTACACCGCGATTTTCAGAAAGCGGCGGCAGATAAAGCGGGCAACTTCATTTCGGATTTTCCTTCTCGAGTTCCTGATTTTCCTAATCCTTATGGTTAGCGGCTATGTCTACCAGGACCCGAACATCAATACATTGCAATACCCGCTCAATTTCATGCTTTTCCTTGTGATACTGATTCCCGTGCTGTATGTTTACATGAACGAGAAGTTCATCAAGCAGCCTTTTTCTTTCTCTTGAAAGAGAAAGAACCTTCCCAAAGCCAAGGGCTTTGGAAGGCCCCGTCCATGAAGTGGACAAGGAAACGCTGGCGAAAAAGAAAGAGAACCGCTTCGCAGTTTAAATCCACCCAACCTTTTCCATGTCCGTGCGGAAGTTCTGGTCGGTGCCGGCTTTTTGCGGCGCAACCCTTCGCCCGGCCTGAAACATCAAAATGCCTGTCCATCCAATCATTATGCCGTTGTCCTGGCTCAGTTCCTTTGGGCATATTTTGAGCTCCACGCCGCGGCCCTCGCACATTTTTTCAAGCATTTGCTGGAGTGCGCGGGAAGCCGCAACCCCGCCCGTTAGCAGCAGTTCTTTCTTCTCCGTATGCGCAAGTGCGCGTTCCGTGACCTCGGTAATCATCGCAAATGCGGTGTGCATCAAGCTGTATGCCAAATCCTTTTGGTCAACTTTTCCGATTTTGCGCTCCGCCGCGGTCTGCAATCCAGAAAAGCCCACATCCATTCCCTTCACTGTGTAGGGGAGTTCGATGTATTTCCCGCCCTGAAAATACATCTCATCAAGCTTTGGCCCGGCGGGAAAGCCCATGCCCAGCGAGCGCCCGAACGAGTCGAGAAGGTTTCCAACACCGATGTCCAAGGTCTCGCCATAAACCCTGTACCGCCCGGCTTCATACCCAATTACCTGCGTGTTCCCGCCCGACACATACAAAACAAGAGGGTCACGCGCTCCGCATTTCTTCTTCGCGATTTCGATGTGCGCAACGGAATGGTTCACCGGCACCAATGGCTTTTTGTGCAGCAGCGAGAGCATTCTTGCCGCCGCCGCCCCAACGCTCATCGCGGTGCCGATTCCGGGCCCGGCGCTGTATGCGATGCAGTCAATTTCATTCCACGAAAGCCCGAACTTTTCCATTGCGGATTTTATGAGTCGCGGGAAATGTTCCGCGTGGTGCTTTGCAAGTTCGGTAGGAATGAGCCCGCCCTTCTGTGTGCTGTGAGAGTGCTTCTCGCTTGCGAGAATGCCGCACTGCGAATCAACAATTCCAACGCCAGCGGTGTGGGCCGTGGATTCGATTCCGAGGCAGATGAATTTTGGCATATAACCTAATTTGTTAGGATCGGATTAAAACTTCTCCCCATTTGGAACTGTCATTTTGTCGGCAGTTTCTCAATTGAGAGCTTTTCTTTTCCAGCCCCTGGCGAATAGGTTGCATACAGGCCGGTTTTCGATTTTATAAATGCATAGAATTCCGCGCTTGACACTTCTCTTGAAGTGTTGTCGTTTCCTATCCTGAATCTGGATTTGCAGTCATTCGCTATCACGCTGGCTATTTTTTCAAAAGTTTCGCCATTTTTGGCGAAAACGTCTATTGGGGCGGCGTCTGAAATTGCATTGCAGCTCTTGAACAGGTCATTGTCAGTGTGCAATGAGCCGAACACAAAAAAATATGCAAGTCCCGCTATCGCAATAAGCGCTATTGCGTAAATTGCAATCTGTTTATTTTCCATTAAGCTACTACTAGCCCAAAGGTCCTTAAATAATCTTGTTTTTGTTAGGCTTTTGCCTTAACCTTAATTATTCCCTTTGCGGCCTTCCTTAGCCTGTTCATCACCGCAAGCCCGATTCCGCCCTCATCAATTCCCTGTGCAATGATAACATCCGCGCCCTTGCGGTCGGCTTCCCTAAAGGAGCTAAACAGCGTTGATGCCATTTTTTCCTTGCCCATTTGCTTTAGCACAACAACTTTCTTGCCGCGCAGCACACTTTTCAGTCCGTTGATTTTGTCCCTAACATCCGCGGGTTTGCCTTCCACCAAAATAAGCTCCGCGCGCGGCGCGTAGTGCCTGTATGCAAGCCCCGGCGAACGTGCCGCGGCTTTTTTGCCACCCTTGTGCGCCTGCGAGCGCACGAGCGGGTGTACCTTTATTTTGCCGATGATTTTCTCAAGCTCTTCGAGCGTGATTTTTCCGGGGCGCAAAAGCTCGGGGGTTTTGCCGCTAAGGTCTAGCACGGTTGATTCCACGCCGATGCGGCAGCGGCCGCCGTCTAGCACCGCATCTATTTTCCCGTTCAAGTCCTCAAGAACGTCCCGCGCGCTCGTGGGCGAAGGCCGCCCAAAGGTGTTCGCCGAAGGCGCGGCAATAGGCGCCCCGGCAGCGTAGATGAGCTCAAGAGCAACCTCGTGCGATGGCATTCTCACCGCGACCGTTTGCAGCCCGCCGGTTGTGATGAGCGGGACTTTTTTGGTCTTGCGCAAGACGAGAGTGAGCGGCCCTGGCCAGAATTTGTCAATGAGAATCTTTGCCTGCACGCTCACGTGCGATGCGAGCCCGTAGAGCTGGCGCTCGCCTGCAATGTGCACAATGAGCGGGTCATCAAAAGGCCTGCCCTTGGCGCGGAAAATTTTCTTCACCGCTTTTGAGTTGAGCGCGTTCGCCCCGAGCCCGTACACGGTTTCGGTCGGGAACGCGACAGTGCCTCCGCGTTGGATTATTTTTGCGGCGGAGAGTATGTTTTTGCGCCCCGCGTTTGCGGGCGTGGTTTTGAATATTTTTGTTTTCATGTGCTCACCATCAATCCAATTGCGAGCGCGTTGTAGAGCATGTGCGCGATGTAGTTCGGCACGAGCCTCTTCTCTTTCGAGTAGTAGTATGCGAGCACTCCGCCAAGCGCGAGCGCGCCTATTATTTCGGCAACAGAGCCGTAGCCGAAATGCGAAACCGCAAAGAGCGCGCTCGAGCCGATCACCCCGATGCGCGGGACAAGGAATGCGCGGAAGAAGAATTCCTCCGCAAACACGCGCACAATCATAAAATATACAAGAACCGGAAACGGGGCTGAGGTGAGGGTTTGGATTGCGCTCTCAACGGATGAGAGGTCGTTGAGTTTTGCGAGCGTTAGAATTATTGTCAGGGCAAATGAAACTATGAGAAGCGTTCCGGTGATTTTGAGCGCGAGCAAAAGGCCCTTAACTGCCCCGGATCCCTTGGCAGGAAAGCCGAAATCCGATGCGCGGATTTTGAGCTTCTCGGAGTATTTTACGTAAAGAAGGGGAAAGAGGATTAGTGCCGCATCGAGAAACAGGTTCGCAAGGAACGGGCCTATGCGGACCACCCTTTACTTGAACTCGGTATAGCTGCAATTTCCGCAGTGCGCCCTCTTGCCCTTGTGGTCTGAGAGAAACACTCCCGGGCCGCACTTGGGGCAGTATTTGCGGCGCACGAGTTTGCCGCCTTCGAGCTTGTAGTAAGAGCCTTTTGTCTTTTTTCCGCTTGCTTCCTTTTTCCCTTTCGCCTCAGCCATTCACATCCACCAGTTGCCGTTCAGATTTTAAATTTCACTTCGCCGCCACGGCCTTCTTCTTTTTCGCGACCGCGTCTTTTCCGAAGTTGCGGATAATAACTTTTGCGACTTCGGTCCTTTTCATGTCCTTCTCGTTTTTGTAAACGCGCGCCTTTCCGTGCACTTCGGACGAGCCGTAGTTCTGTTCGAGTATGTCAACAACCAAGCTCTTCTCATCGGCGTTCACAAGCGCCGCGAGCTGGCCGCGTATCTCCTTGCGCGAGGGCGTCTTTGAGACGTCCTTTGCCTCGAACCCTATGTCCTGCCTTGCAAGAAGCGGGTTCTCTTCTTTTGAAATAATGCTGATTCTCATGCGTTTTTCACCTGCTCAGCCTTAGCGCGTATTTGCCAGGCTTGGTAATTCCCATCTTCTGCGCAACTTCCGATTTCTCGGCGTTGAGTATAATCGTGTACCCTCTCCAGAATGTCGTGAACTGGTTCGAGCCGCACACGGGGCACACTTCGCCGCCTTCCTCAAGGACATATCTGCATGAGCGGCACGCCTTGTCCTGCTTCATTGCTTATCCTCCCCTTTCTTTTCCTTATGGCGGGTTTCCTTCGCAGCGCCCCTCTCGGCCCTTGCGACCCGCTCCTTCTTTTCCTTCTCGTCGAACTTTGCCCAGTCGGATTTTCCAAGGCCCTGCTGCCTCATTGTGAGCCCGACTTTCGAGCTTGAAATTGTCCCTTTGAGCGAAACCGTGACAACGCGCGCCAGCACGACATCTTTTGAGACGAGCTTTTTCTTGCTCTCCTTTCCGATAAAGCCCGGGAGCTTTGCGTCGTAGTTGATGTAATCGTCCATTATCTGGCTGACGTGTATGAGGCCTTCGAGCGGGCCGGTTTTTAGAAACGCCCCAAATTCGGTAACGTCCGAAACTTCGCCTTCCACGAGTTCCTGTATCTTTGGCTTGTATGCGAGAAGTGAAATGTCGACTTCAAAATACGCCGCTCCGTCGCCCGGAACTATTTTTCCTTCGCCAGCGTTATCAACCTTCATGACAGCGACAACAACGCCTGTGTCCTCGTCCATCACGCCTTCGTATACCGCCCTTGCCTGCTTTAGCAGGACATCTTCCATCTTGTTTCCAAGTTCAGTTGGCGGGACGCGCACGGTGTCCCTTATCACGTAGTTCATGTACATTCTAGCTCACCAATCCTTAACGATAAATCAAATGCCATAATTCCCTTGAATGCGGTTTAAATCAAACTTAAGCGAATTCAAGGTATTTGCGCTGCCTCAAATGCAGCACTTTGCCACCTATTTCCTTTACGGAATCTTTTAATGCTTTGTCATTGGTCGCAACAATGGCTGTGATGGCAAGCTTTTTAAGAGCCTCGTCGGCGTTCGGAAAATCGTTTTTCGCCACTTTCACGTGGTTTTTTGCCATAAGTTCGCGGGCGACCGCAACCTCTTTGCGCAGCCTCATTCCGCGCGCTGCCATCTTCCCAAGTTCGAAATCCACCTGCTCCGGGACCACGAATTCGCACGCGCCAAGAAGGCTTTTTGCCTGCGCAAAAACATCCGCGTTGAAGCGCTTGATGTTTAGGAGCATGTTCGTGTCAAGGGCGACGGTGGTTTTCGTGTTATCCATAAATATCAGCCATGAACTTATCCTAAATACTCGACATTTTTCAGAGGCTTGAAATGGTAGCCGCCTGTCGCCACTTTCGCGCCAATTTCGAGTGCAATGGCCATTACGATGGCATCGGCTATCCCGAAATTATTGTTGTATTTTTGCCTGACCTCATTCTTTATTTTTCCAGCTTGGTCTGCTGTTGCAGATGTGAGCCCGAGCACTATTGAAGAAGCTGCAATAAAGTCCAGTCTCTTGGAAAAGTCCCTCTTTTGCCTCACATGCCAATCTGAAAGCTCAGCAATCACTATTGTGGGGGTGTAGCACCCGCCGGCTTCTAGCAATTTGCCTGCTCTTTCGCCTGTCGGGGAGCCGCGAAAATACTCTATCCATGAGTGGCTGTCCATGACATATTTAGAGGTCGTGGAAGTCATTCTCATCCCTCTTGAAAGGCTTCATCTTAGGGTCAATTCCGAACATGCTCTTTGGTATCCTTACTTCTTTTCCGGCCATCTTCAATATCGCCTTGTCATAGGATTTCACGCCGTATTTCCTCTTAACCCGTTCCAGCATTGAAACGGTCGACTTGCTGACCTGTATAGTAGTAGTTTCCATAGAAATCACCTATATACTATAGCTATAGGTAAATAATAATGCTTTCGGTGCATGTTGGCGGCGAAGGTTATAATCGCCTCATTTCGGCATCCGGTGACCGTGCACTTTCCGGTATAGTGCATTGGATTTTTGCGAAAAGCAGCGAATGCCCCCTCCGCCGCTCATGTTGCCTTCAAGGGAGGTAAGTGTTGGAATGGCAGTCCCGCCATGGCTCCTTACTATTTCCGCAGTTTTTGGCGCATCTTTGGTTATGAGGATTTTTCTAGGCCCTAGCTTGAGAAAATTGGTGGCCCCAAGGTGCCCTTCTTCTGTGTACGCAACTTTGTATTTGAGTGTTGAAAATAATCCATCAAGGTGCGGATTTAATTCCATGAACCTTGGCGTGGTTATCACAAGCTTGAGGCCGGGAATTGAATTGATTGATGTCACATCAATATGCTTAATATCGACGTTTTTTACGGGGACAAATCTCACGCCGTATTTCTCGCTTATTTCCTGCACATGTTTTTTTGTCGACGGATGGTTTCGAAACGTATCTTCTGAAATGAGGAACACATTCTTTGCTATTTCAATGCAGTCCCCGCCAATCGCGACCCCTTTTGAGCGGATGGATTTTCCTTCAATTACAAGCGGGCTTTCGATTCCTGAGTGTTGGCTCCGGTCCCTTGGCATTCCGAGGATTTGGTTTTCACGCAAATGCACAAGCCTGTCTCTAATCCAGGTATGTGCCAAGGGGGAGTCCCACTCGATTTTGTGCGGCTTTGCCCCCAATGCCATTGCGGCTTTGGTGAATTCCCCGAGTTCTTGGTGTTTTCCACTAACCATGGGAATTTTTACAGAGTAACCCAATTCAACAAGCTGTTTGATTACTGAAAGCCTTTCAGCTTCCTGTTGGTCATCTGGCCTTGGCCGGGAAATGTAAATGGTCCCTTTTGACTTTGCCATGGATTAAGGAAGTCGGAACTAGAATATAATGATTTTAGTAGGTGAAAAATAATCCAGAAAACTTCACTTGCAAATGCCGTAAGCGCGCAATCTCCAGCCCGAAGTTTCCTTCTTGCTGATGGCTACCTGCATTCCCTTTTCAACTACAACAGGGCTGCGCAGCCTGAATTCGTACTCGCCCTTTCCGGCAAGGCGGCTGACCTGCCCGATTGCGGTGGAGGTCCCGATTGCGAGCACGACAAAATCATTCACCTTCAGCTCGGCCTCTTTCTTGTCAACAATAAGCCTCTCGATTGGGCGCACTTCCATGCGAACAACAGTTACGGGCGCCGGAAGAACCCCCGGCCGCGCGACGAGCTGGCCGCGCATCTCGTCATTTTTGGTGTAGAACGGGTCGAGCTTTGTGCCCACGGCAATAAGGCCTCCGGGCCCTGCCTGCTCGAGCCTTCCGCCCTCAACCCCGAGGCTGACAACCTCTGCCTGCATGGGCTTTCCGTTGTCGCCGGGTGAAATTTCAATCTTATCGCCGACCTTAAGAGTGCCGGTGATTATGCTCCCTCCGAGCACTCCGCCTATGATGTCCTCTGGCTTTGTTCCGGGTTTGTTCACATCAAAGCTGCGCACCACATGCATTCTGAACTCTTTTGTTTTCTCAAGCTTTGGCGAGGGAATTGTATTTTCAATTGCCTCAATGAGCATGTCGATGTTGAGCTTTAGGTTTGCCGAAATCGGGACAATCGGCGCGCCGTCGTATCCGTAATCCTTCAAAAACGCGTTTATTTCCGCCGCGCTCTCAACCGCGCGCTTCTTGTCAACCAAATCAATCTTGTTCTGCGCGACAACGATATTTTTCACGCCCGAAATGCTAAGCGCCATCAGGTGCTCTGCCGTGCGCGGCTGCGGGCACTTTTCGTTTGCCGCAACAACTAGCACCGCGCCGTTCATAAGGGCTGCGCCCGAGAGCATTGTTGCCATGAGGGTTTCGTGCCCCGGGGCGTCAACAAAAGAAACCCGGCGAAGCGCAACGGCCTTGCCCATCCCTTCCGCGCACTTTCCTGTGCAGTTGTACGCCTCGCTTCCTTTTGCGAGCTCGCATTTGTAAAAAACAGTGTCGGCGTACCCGAGCCGGATTGAGATTCCCTTCTTTATTTCCTCGCTGTGCGTGTCGGTCCACTTTCCTGTGAGGGTTTGCACAAGCGAAGTTTTTCCATGGTCGACGTGCCCGACCATGCCTATGTTAATCTCTGCCTGCTCCGCGTGCTTTGAGGGCTTTTCGTGGCCGGCTTTTTCGGCCTTGTGCTTTTTTTCTTGATGAGCGGCAGTCGCAGGCTTCTCTTCGCCCGCCGGGGCTTTTTGCTGCGCCTGCTCTTTTTTGGTCATCGGGCAAAATCACTTTTGTTTTCTCATTGGATAATTTGTCCCGGCTTTTTTTCAAAAGCCGGATTTAAGGATTAATTGATTTGAAGGGCGAGTTTCGCTTAGTGCTTGCCCGCTGCCTTTTTCATCATCGCCGAGTCCCCGCCGACATTGCCGACGTTCTCAAGCGACTTCTTTACCATCTCTTCCTTGACCGAGAGCTTCTCGTCGGTTTTCTTAACCGTTCCGAAAATCTCCTCGAGTTTCCTGCTCCCTTCCTTTGTGACCTTGAGGTTTAGCTGGGCAATTTCATCGCTAACGGTGTTTCCCCGGCGCGAGATTTTTGTCTGCCTGCCCTTCTTCCTGTCAACCGTCACCCACACTGTCTTGCGCGCGGGGCCTGTGAGGTCAGGTTTCATTGGAAAGCCCTGCTTGTCCGAGCCTCCGGTTATTTTTGCCGAGTAGCCGTCCATGCCTATGATGCCAAGCTCTACTTCTTCACCGATTCTCTTTGTATTAAAAACCGCGGCGTTGTCGATTTTCTTCGAGTATGCCTTCCTTGTTTTTGGGTCCGAAACCACTATATTCATCCTCTGATTCCTCCTTGAAAATCCAATCCGTTATGTTTAAGTGTCAGTTTTCCCGTCCACTTTCTCTTCAAGCGCCCTGATGCGCTCTATTAGCTCAAGTTCGCCCTTGGAGAACGCGTCCCCAAGGCCTGCCAGGATATTAAATGTCTTTGGCGGGATAAAGCTATAAAGCTCATCTTTTTCGAATAGGCTGCGCCCGACCACAGGCCCGTCTATTGAAACGGCAAGTTCAGCCCCTTTTTGCCCTTCCTCGACCGGCTTGCCCTCGTTTTGCAGCGCCATAATCCTTCCAAGGACCTTTCCATGCTTGTTCATGACCTCAATTCCCTTGCGCACCCTGCCCTCGAGCACCTTGACCCCGACAATGGCAGGGCCGCTGTTGCGGAAAATAAAGCCCTGCATGACCTCGAATTTTGCCGGCAAAACAAGAGAGCCCATCTTCTGCTTGCGCTCCGCATCCTTCTCTTCCTTTACCCACTTTTCATAATCCTCGAGCAGCCTGTACACCACATCATTTTCGAAGATTTTCACATTGCGCTTCTTGGCCTCTTCGAGCGCGGGCTCTGAAACCCGCGTGTGGAAAGCGAATATCACTCCCTTGAACCTGTCCTTTAGCATCACGCTCTCAATCTCCAAAATGTCCTTGCGCGGCACCTCTCCAACGTCCGCCTTCTTCACCTTTATTCCCTTATCCTGCAAGAGCTTGATTATGGCTTCAAGGCTTCCGAGGGTGTTGCTGCGGACAATCGGGCCAACCGCATCAGAGTCAATTTTGATTTTCTCGATTTCTTCCATCACTTCTTTTTCCGCTTCCGCGCTCCAGTGCCTCACGGGCGAGCCGCTAAGTGCGTCATCAAAATTGGGCGCGGCGATTTTCACTCCCGCAGCCGCGTGCACTTCCTGCACTCCGCGGAATTTCTCGGCGCTCTTATCTCCAACGGGCTTTGGCTCGAGAAGCGCGCGGATTTTCGCGCGTATCGCCCCGTTTTTTCCGCCCACAACAATTTCCTCGCCGACGCGAATCATCCCGTCATAGAGAATCACATCAATGGTTTTCCCAAGCCCCTTTTCTTCGCGCACTTCAAGAACAGTTGCCTTGCACTTTCCCTTCTCGTGCACTTCGAGTTTCTTTTCGAGGTACCTTTGCGAGAGCGCGGCAAGAAACATGAGCAGCTCCGCAATCCCGGTTTTGCCCTTTGCAGACATTGGAATTATTGCAACTTCTTTTGTAAAATCGGTTACCCTGTCAAACCGCTCGCTCGGGAACCCCTTGTTGTGAAGTTCGCCAACAATTGTGTAAATCCTCTCATCGAGCTTTGCTAGCACATCCTCGCGCTGCACCGCAAGCGCATCAGTAATTGTCCCTTCTTTTGGAATCCAGCCGTGAATTGTGTCAACCTTGTTCGCGGCGACAATGAAGGGGCACTTGTAGGCCTTTAGTATTTCAATCGATTCGAGGGTTTGCTCCTCAAGGCCCTTGTTCAAATCCACTACGAGCACTGCAAGGTCTGCAATGCTCCCGCCCCTCTTGCGAAGGTTTGTGAATGCCTCATGGCCGGGCGTATCAATGAAGAGCAGCCCCGGAATTTCAATTGTGAATTTGTAGCGGGCGAGGATGTCCTTTGCCTGGTGAATGATAACCGCCGCAGGAAGCTCGGTCGCGCCGATGTGCTGGGGGATTCCGCCCGCTTCCTTGTCAGAGACCGCGGTGCCGCGGATGGCATCAAGGGTTTTCGTTTTCCCGCTGTCCACGTGGCCGAGGACTGTTATAATTGGTTTTCTTATCATGGAAAATCACTCAGTGCATTCCGGTCGAGCCAAATCCGCCCTCTCCGCGCGTTGTGCCGTCCAGTTCCTCGGTTTCCACAATTGCGGGGTGCTCGATTTTGTTGAAGACGAGCTGGCAGATTTTCTTGCCCTTCTCTATTTTGTATTCCTTATCTCCGAGGTTAATCACAATGGCTTTAATCTCGCCCCGGTACCCCGCATCGATTGTTCCGGGGGTGTTTAGAATTGTAATTCCGTGCCCGATTGCAAGCCCGCTTTTTGGGCGCACCTGGCCCTCGTACCCGATTGGAATCGCAACAGCAATTCCTGTGCCAACGAGCTTTCTCTCAAGAGGCTTGAGGACAACCTCTTCATTTGCGTAAAGGTCATACCCCGCATCCCCTTCGTGCGCGAGCTTTGGGATTTTCGCGTCCGGGTGGACTTTCTTTATTTTGACAATTAGCCCAAAATTGCCGGGGGTATGCTTGTGTTCATCCAACGCGACACCTGCAAGTTACTTCTTCTCGGCGCCGGAGTAGACCATGTCGAGGTCGATTTTGGTGTACTCCAGCAGTTCGCTTTCCTTGAAGAATCTCTTGATTTCCTTTGGCGCGGCTTCTACGCTGTCGGATGCGTGTATGATGGTATTTTGGATGCTAAGTGAAAAATCGCCCCTGATGGTTCCGGGCTCGGCATCGACGCCTTCAGTAACCCCGGCCATTTTGCGAACAACGTCAACCACCCTTCTGCCCTCAAGAACTATGAGCACGCTCGGGGCGCTCTTCATGAAGTTTTTGATGCTTGGGAAAAATGGCTTGCTCGCAAGGTGCGCGTAGTGCTCCTCGAGGGCCTTGTCTGTTAGGTGCTCCATTTTCATGGCGGCAATTTTTATGCCCTTGCGCTCGAAGCGGTGTATCACTTCGCCCACGAGGCCTCGGTTTACTGCGTCGGGCTTGAGAATTATCAGGGTGCGTTCCACTTACTTCCCCTCTTGTGCTTTCTTCGCTTCCTTCTCCTTGTGGGCTTTCTCCGCCTTGAGCCTTATGCCCTTTTCCTTGTGGTAAGTGTTTGTCCACTTGGTCTCCGCAGGAATCCTTCCGAGCTTGAGGAAGTTCTTCTCCGATTTGCGGTTCCCAAACCAGTAGGTCGTGCCGTCCTTTTTGACGTACATGAGCCCCTGTCCTTTTGGAATCGGTCTGCCTGAGAATGAGTCAACTGGCATGCGTCTTCACCTCAACCCTTGCGAATCGTTGGCGCCGCGTCCCGTCTTCGACGGGACTTGCTCGCTCCGCTCGCAATTAACTTACCTTGCTTTAATCTCCTTAGCTTCCCTCTCTGTTGAGAGCAAAATTATGACATCGCCCTTCTTGCAGTTGCCCTTGATGTTCCTGCGCTTCACCCTTCCCGCTTCCGGGCCGTCGAGGATTTTGCAAAGGACCTGCGATATTTCCCCATAGACGCCCGTTCTTCCGAGCATTTCGACAACTTCAGCCGGTGTCCCTCTGTCCAATCATATCACCTTTCAAAAACCAAAATTTTCTTCACTTCGAGAGTTCCTGCAACTTCTTTGTGAAGTCCGCGAATTCCTTCTTAGCTTCGCCCTCGTCTAGCACGGCTATCGCCGATGAGCCGACGTCGAGTCCTATGTACTGCCCCAGGCCCTTCTTGGTTGAGACATAAGTGAATGGAATGTTCTTCTCCTTGCAGATAAGCGGCAGGTGCATTACAATTTCCGGAGGGGTGACATCTTCTGCTATTACAATAAGCTTTGCAGTCCCTCTCTCCGCGGCTTTTGTAGCCTCGTTGCTGCCAATCCTAATCTTTCCGCTCTTTGCCATCTTCTCTAGCAAAGTTGCCTGCTTGGCCCGCATTTCCTCGGGCACCGAAAACTTCACATACTCAGCCATAATGTGCACCTCCTCATCCCAATCCGGGATTCATCGTCATTTGGCTAAAAGCAATTAAACTGCTATTTCGGGAAATCCTACCTAATACCCCGATAAAAGGCTTTTTAAAGGTTGAGGGGAAGGGCTGGAAAACCTGAAAACTCACGCAATGCATGCGCCGTCTTTGCAGCCCTTGGGGCACTTATATTGCTCAGATGCCAAATAGTCATTTTGGCAGTAGTATTCCACAAGTTCGCATTTTTCCTCAAGCGATGTGCAGCTCTCAACCGGGCTGCTTCTTAGGAAGCACTTCTCCTCGCCTCCAACAATATTGCCCGGCCCTCCGTAGCTGCCTTTAGCCGTGCCCTTCACAGAATAATCCTTTCCATCGCTATCGGTGCATTTTGGCGCGGGCTTTGCGGTGGATGCCGGTGAATCGTCATCCGGCAATGCCGGCGCTGGCGGTATCTGCCCGGTTGCCGACAATGAACATTCAGCCGCCGTTTTCACGAGCAGGGTTTTGCCTATGTCTGCGTTGCTGAAAGTCGTGTTGGCAGCCTGAAGCTTTTCCGGCGTTATCCCTGCAGAAGTGCTCCATGACTGCGATTCCGAAGACCATGTGGCGAGCCTTTGGACATTGCAGCTGCCCAGCATGTCGTTGAGGTTTTTGCCTTCCATCCACGGAACGATGCTCATAAAGTTCCAGCCGGCAAACAGTTTTTTTGTGCTCAATTCTTGATAAGAGCTGCCAGTATTGATGCTTGTTGTGCATGGGTTACCTTTCCAGTATACCCAAAAGCTTGTCCCTGTTTCTGTGGGCGTGAGGTGGCTTAAGGCGTATGGCGTGTATTTTCTGCCCAATGCTTCAACCTGCGTACCTTCGCCTCCGATGCCAGCACCGACATATGATTTGTCAAGGGGGGAGTAGAGGTAGATTGCCGAGATATTGGCTTTGGCATTTTCGCTGTCAGCGCATCCTACGCTTTGGAAAAGATTCACCGGGGCCAAATTCCATCCGGGGTTAAACCTAAATGAGGCATCTGCAAAAGCAATGCCTGAAAAAAGAATCATCAGAAGCACTAAAACGGTTTTTTTCATTTTTTCACTCCGGAAGCGCCGGCGGCTGCGGGGCAGTGCCTGTGCCGGAATCCGCTGCTGGCGGATTATTCGGCTGGCTGTCCACTGGCGGCTGAGCCGGCGGGTTGTTGTCAGCGCCCTGCGGCGGCTGCTGGGTTGTCGCGCAGCCAGAGGCGAAGAGCAATGCGAAAATGAGCAGGAATACAACTGCTGCCTTGAGATATTTGTCCATTTTTGTCAATGTAATTAAGCCACGGTTTTTTTTAAATCAGGCGATTTGGGAAAATTTGCCTGCAACCCCCGAAATTTCCAGGCTTTTCCGGCTTTCACAGGAGCTTCAGATTCCCTTCAAGATTTTCCTCATCTGTCTTCACAAAGGCATTCCTTGCCTTCATCTCATCAAGCAGTTCCCATTATTGACATTCCGGCTTTTCTTGCCGTCATGGATAGGGCGGCTTTGCCTTTGGCATATTGTTCAAGAGAGTTCCTTATAGAATCCTGATTCATTCCAACCAGCCTCTAATTGCCCGGCTGCCAACTGTCCGCCAAGCGGGTTAAACCGAAATTGCAAGAAGCCCGTCAACCTGGAATATGCCCTCATCCGTTAATGTGAGGTCACCATTGTCTTCTTTTACAAGGCCGAACTCATACAGGGCTTTGAGCCCTTTGAGCGATTCCGTGCCGAATTTCTCAGAAATATCCTTTTTGCTCACTTTTGGGTTGTACTTGGCCAGATACAGCAAAATATCGATGTTGCTGCCCTGCATCATGACCGCTTTGAGGTTTGAGGCTTCCGCATAAACTCTCCTGAGCTCTTCTCCACCCATATCAAACCATCCCTTTTTGCTAGTTAATTGTTTTTGGAATTATATTAACTTATCTCCCTTGAGTCTTTTTTCCCAAGGCTGGTATTTCGGGTTGTGCAGGCCCTTTCCCGTATTGGATTGTTTTTCTATTATCCCGGCTAACCTATACACCCTTAGCCGGGAATACGTTAAAACCTTATCGTAAAGCTCAGGGTCATTGTAGGTTATTATCGTGGGAAAGCTCTTTATGTATTCCGAGGGATTGCCCTTCAGTTTATCGAATTTCGGCTCTTCGATGAAAAATATTATCTTGCCATGGAAAAGGTAATTTTCGGCAAGGTAATTTTGTTCAGTGACGGTGCCGGTTCCGCTGCCGTCAATGAAAACTATAATCTGGTGGTTGACAGCGCAAAATTCCAGTATTTGCTGCTGGCTTAGAGCGCCGCTTTTGTTCAGGTCATAATAGCGGTCTATTGTCTGGGCATAAAGCCCGTTTTTGAGCAAAGTATTCTTTATTGTGTTGAGGCGTTCCCGCTTTTCCTGCGTATGCCAGTCTCCGAGGACGAGTATTTTTATTCTGCGTATCAGAATCAGATATTCGCTCTCTTTTTTCTCAAGCTCCTTTCTGATTTTTTCAGTGATTTTTCTAAAGTCCGCAGACTCAAAATCCGGTATTCTCTCTTCTAAGCCTTTCTTTATTTCGCGAATATAATCTTCCATAAATATCACTCATGCGTGAACCATGCGACCGGTCGTACGCCGTCAACCGAATCAACAATCACATACCCTTTCTTCTCAAGGTACAAATATTCGCCTTTGCGCAAATTCATGCTCTCAATCGCGCCGACCTCGCGCGAGCCGTCCGCCAGAAGCACTTCAAGGTTCATCGGCTCCTTTATCCACCCGAGCACCGCCTTTCCTTCCGCGCTTTTGCCGGCGAACTTACCCTCAACCATAATGCCTTCTTTTGCCCCAGCCTCGACCCGGACATTGTAGGCATTCCTGAGGCGGAAGACCGGCTCTTTTATTTTTTTTAGCTCGCCCTGTGAAACAAAAAACTCCTCCACCCCGCCTTTCAGCTCAATGGTTGCGCCGTCCTTTTCAACTTCCATCTCCTCGGCCATGAGCACCGAGAGCTTTACCGTGTCCGTGATAAAGGTCTGGCGCTGCGCCTGCTCCTTTATGAGGTCGCGGTTGTAGGAGGCGAGTTTGCCAATTGAAACATTCGCATCGCTTGAGGTGAGGCCGGAATCAATCAGTATGTGCTGCAGCGCCTCGGGCCTAATGCCCCTGCGGCGCAGCGCGCGAAGAGTTCCGAGCCTTATGTCATCCCAGCCCGTGTATTTGCCGTTCTCCACGCCTTCGCGGATTTTGGATTTTGAGAGCACCATATCCCCGATTGAGAGCCTGCCGAAGTGTATCGCGTGCGGCTGATTCCACCCAAAATAATCGTACAAGTATTTCTGCTTGGTGGAATTCTGTGCGTGCTCCTGCCCGCGCAAAATAAGCGTCACTTTCATGTCATAATCATCCACCGCGGATTCGAACATGAAGCTTGGCCAGACAAAATCCTTTCCCGTGGCGCGCGGATGCACGGGCTTATCAACAATGCGCGCGGCCCACCAATCGCGAACGCTAGGGTCCGGGTGCTTCAAATCCGTTTTCACGCGCAGCACCGCCTCCCCTTCCTTGAATTCGTGCGAAATCATTTTCTCAAGCAGTTCCGTCTGTTTTTTGGGGCCATTCCTGCGGCACGGGCAGGCTTTTTTCGCGTCGATTTTCTTCTTCCAATCCTCGCTCTTGCAGGTGCACACATACGCCCCGCCCATTTCAGTGAGCTTTCTCATGTAATCGTAGTAGAGCAAGAGCCTGTCCGCGGCGAAGTATACCTCGCCAACCTTTATGCCAAACCACCCAAGGTCCTCGCGGAAGGCCTTCTCCGGTTCGTCCATCGGCTTTTTCACTTTCGGGTCGGTGTCCTCAAATCGCAATATGAATTTGCCTTTATACATTTGCGCGTAAGCGTAGCTCAAATAAGCGGCGCGCGCGTTTCCGAGGTGCGGCGGCCCGTTCGGGTTTGGCGCAAAGCGCGTGACAACCGATTCGCCCTTCTCCGCCCATTCAAGCGGGGGCAAGCCCTCGCGCTGCGGCTTGGGCTTCAATTCGTACGCGCCCTCGAATTTTCTGAATTCGGATTCGATTTCGGCGCTCTTCATCGCGTTTACTTTCTTCACTGCCGCGGACGCAATCGGGACAAGCTCTTTGACATCCTTGTCCTTGTAGAGAGCCTTTAATTTTCCAATCAGCGCGCCCATATCCGCCTTTCCGCCGTGCTCGAATGCGTTCTTTACGGCGTAGCGGTGCGCGTCCTCTTGCAGATTCGTCATGCAAAAACATTGGCGGGAGCAGTTAATAAAAGCTTATTAAGCGGGCAATGGAATTACTAATTATGCCAGAATCGAATATGCGCACGCGGGGTCGGGAAAGGAAGGCGGCTAAAAAATACGGCGGAGATTATTTCGAATCGAACAATGTCAAGTTCGCAAGGGCGTTTGCCGGAAGAAGCACTGCGGAAAAATCAAGGCTCATTTCCAAGCATTTTCTCGGGCTTAGAATCGCGATTAATTCCGCGGTAAAGAAAAGGGAGCATTTCGCGAAGTACTGGAAAACCGGGGCGGTTTTCACGGCATCAGAGCTTGAAGGCGTGCGGCGCGATTTGGAAAACCTGCGCCAGGTCTCGAATAGGGTGGCGCAGGATTCGCGGGGCATATTTTCACACGAATATCTTACCGACCCATATGTGACGAAAAGCCGCTATAGGGAGGGCCTCTATAAACTGAGCCACAACCTGCACTTGATGGAGGGCACAGAGAGAATGATGAACGACAAACTGGGCAACTGATATTTAGCCTAAAATTCATGCCATTCAATCTAAGCGTGCTCGAATGCTTTCTCCGGCTAGAGCATCCCTGCCAGCTCTTTTGTTGTAAATACCTTTACTGTATTTTGCGCCTTGAAGTGCTTGTCATCGGTCCAAATAGGGGCTTTTCCAAGTGAGAGCGAGAGAGCTATAAAAGGCGTGTCATCTTGGTCAATGGCATCCATTATTTTCGCGGCCTCACGGAAGATTTGGGGCGATATGCCGCCCTCACCCATCACTTCGATTTTTGACATGAGCTTTGCCATTACCCCATCAAATTGCCCATCTGTCAGCCCGGCTTTCTTCATTATGGCTGCCCGGTATTTGCTTACTTCTTTGATGCCGAAATCAGGGGTGCGCATGCTGAATTTGCCGGAGAGAATTATCCTGCGGCTGATGCCCTCTTTTACAAGGGCAGCTATTATCCTGTTGGTATTGGCTATCATTTCCATTGGCCAAACCTTTTCCGGAAGCGCCTGTTTATTTCCGCCTTTATCTTGTGCCCGATTTCCTCCGCGTCTTGCTCTGTGAGTTCGCTGTCCTTTAGCACATCATCCAGGAATTCGAGCTCTTCGGCCCTTTTCTCGAATGCCTCACGGGCCACGGCGCTCCAGCGCACTTCGGGGTGCTTCTGCATCTTTTTTTGGAGCTCTTTGTGGATTGCAAGAGTCATGTTTCCCATCCGACCACCAATTGATTTATGTGAGAACACATATTTAAGGTTTTGGTTATCTGGGCGTTGCTACCGAAGTAATCATTGCGGATGTGCTGTCAAATAGATTATTATTATAATTAAAATTGAAAGATGGATGATAAGTTGGTAGTTCAGTCGTCCATATTTGACAAGATTGTTTATAGCGTCTGACCCCAAATAGGTAACTCCAATCATAATAGCTGAATAAACCACGAATGGAACTAAATTTTCTTGCCAAGTTTGGCGAATTATTGGAAATGCTAAAAATCGTGAGATTACATAAATGGCGAGAAAAGAGTTTATGTGAAGGAAAAAATCTCTCACGTTTTTTTTCTCGACCACGTCATTCACTTCTTTCTATAGCCACCCGCTAAAATAATTGAACATTCAGTTTTTGGAATTGCTGTTTAAACGGGCGAAATCAGCAAAAAACTGGTGAAAATTCGGAACAAAAGTTCAAAAATTAAAGAATTTAGCTATAGGTGTAAAACTTTTTAAATTTCCTTTCCGCTCTCCCAAGCATGGTCAAAATACTTGGAGAGCGCCGTTGCCATCGGCTTGTTGTCAGGCCAGATTGTGAAGTGGTACTCCGGCTTGTTTTGCGAAAAGTCGGAGAGCGCGAGTATGACCTTCTTTCCGTCAATTACATAGCTGTTCATCCCGTGCCCGAAGTCGCGTATTTGCGCGCCGGAGTGCGAGAGCTCCTTTGCGAGCTTTGAGGATTCCTGGTTGATTTCCGAGATTAGCTTGATTTCGACATTGCGCCCCGCGGCCCTGCGAAGCGGCTCCTTGATTATTGTGTGGTCCTTTCCAAGCGCTGTGAGGGCGTGTATTGAGTGCTCCGAGGTGTCGATTTCCTGGCCGAGGATTTTCATAAAATCCGCCTTGTCTTTCACTTTCATTACCTTTTCGTGGCGCCCATCGCCCTTGTCAACAATGATTGTGTCCTTGAGGGAATCGGCTTCCTTTTCGAGCGCGGCGAGCTCCTTTTTCTTGTCATCGAGAAGCGAGGTGAAGACCTTTCCCGCTTCCATGCTCATATACCTTTTCGGGCGGCCGTGAATCTCTATTACCAGGTTGCGCTTCGTGAGGCGGTCAAGGACATCATATACCCTTGTTTTTGGCACCTGCGCCGTGCGCGAAATGTCCGGCGCCTCGGCCTCCTTCAACCTGAAGAGCGCGGAGAGGGTTTTTGCCTCGTACTCGGTGAGGCCGAGCTTTTCAAGGAATGTGTTGACGTCGTATTCCTGCATCTGACCACTGCCATGTGTGCCCAATCAGGCGTTATTGCATTTGTCTATATCAATACTCGGCTGAACCACTTATTAAATTTACTGTTTACGGTTAGCGGATTAGTAATATCGCCGATTGGCTAAAGTGCCAAAATAAGGGCTTTTTGGGGTAAATGGGGGCAAATAAGAAATTGTTATGTTGAATTCACTACTTTAGGTTCGTAAAGCCTTAATTTTCGGGAATTAATCGAACCTTCTTCGCCCAAATCCGCCGCGCGAGTCCGAACTTCCTGCGCCGGCACCGAATTTTCTAAACCCGCCGCCTTCGCGCGAGCCGCCGCGCCTGTCACGGTCCCCGTCCTTTCCGCGCATCTGCCTTCTCTCGAAGTTGCGCCTCTGCTCTTCCTCTTCGCCTTCCTTTAGCTTGTACTCGAAATCATCGGGCGTCTTCTTGAATTCTGAATCGTCCTTGATTTCCTTCCTGTGCTTTAGGATTTCCTTTGCAAGCACCCAAAAGCCGAGCGCGAGGCTCTTCTTGCCCTTGTTGTTGATTGGAATTACAATGTCAATGTCCTTTAGGCTGTTGTTGGTCGATGCCATTCCGATTACCGGGATGCGGATTCTTGTGGCCTCCTCGATTGCCTGGTTGTCAACCTCCGGGTCAACTACCAGTACGACCTGAGGCTCGACGTAGTGCGTGCTCTCCGGGTTTGTAAAAGTTCCGGGGACAAACCTTGCCGTGAGCGCGATTCCGCCCACTGTTTCTGCAAACATTTTCACAGGAGTCTGGCCGTATGCGCGGCGCGAAACAACCGCGACCTTATCGCGCGGGTATCTTGCAAGGAACTTTGCACTAAGCTTCAATTTGTCATCAAGCGTCTGGACATCGAGGACCTTGAGGCCGTCCTTGCGGACCTTGTAAATGTACCTTCTCATGTCGCCGCTCTTGAACTTTGTCCCGATGTGCGCGCCGGAGTTGAGGTATTTCTCGTTCTCGGTAATCACAGGTGCCGCGGTTTCTTCCGCCGCCTTTGGCGTGCCAACGGCCTGTTCGACTTCGCGAACCTGCTGCACGGCAGCGGTGCCGGCGCTCTCGTTGCTTGCCATTGCGCTCTCAATAACGGCCTTGGACTTTTTCTGCGCTGCCTGCTCGACCTCATCAGCCTGCGGCTCCGTAGCCGCTGCCTTTGCCTCTTCCGCCCCGGCCTTTGCGTGCTTTTCGCCCGCTGCCTTGGCTTTCTTTTCGCTCATTGCTCCACACCGCCGTTTGCGACCGGCGACACCGCGTATCCCCTTCGGGGAAACTGGCTCGCTTCGCTCGCACTTAAATCAAATATTGCCCTCATTGCTTCACGCCCTTGTGCTTCATCAGCTCGTCAACGAAATCGACGTGTGAAAACACCATTCTCCTGCAGCAGTACCGCTCAATGCCGAGGTCATCGAGGACCTTCTCTGCGGCCTCGCCCCTTTCTGTCCTATTGCGGAACTCGTCGTAGTGCTCCGCGATTACTTTTCCGCAGCTAAAGCATCTTACAGGTACAATCATTTCAACACACCTCGTTTTTCGTCCACATTTTCCAAAAATAATTGCCGGCAGCTTCACCTCTTGCTAAGCTGCTTTCTCTTCCTCGCCTTGGTTCCGAGCGGCTTTTTGGGCTCGACCCTTCTTGAGTCGTCGACCAAAAGCATCCTGTCGTATGCCAAAAACCTCTTCTTGAGCTTCTCATCGTGCGAGTAATCGACAAGCGCCTTTGCAATTGCCGTGCGCGCGGCAACTGCCTGGCCGATAAAGCCCCCGCCGTTTGTGAAAACATCAATGTCAACTTCCGGTGCAATCGGGCCTGCAAGGTCGAGCGGCTCTTGTATGAACTGGCGCACGTACTTTTGCGGGATAGTTTCGATGTTGCGGTGGTTGATCCTGACCGTTCCCTTGCCCTGCCGAATTGATGCGCGGGCCTTGGCTTCCTTTTTCTTGCCCTGTGTGTGGACGTTCTTTTTCTTTGCAACCATTAGTTACCACTTCGCCCCCAATTTTTTGCTGACTTCCCCGATAACCACAAATCCCTTCTCGTGCGGGTGCTCCGCAACCTTCACTTTCTCCGCCTTCACATTGGCGAATTCAACTGGCACCCCTATGTGCACTTTCAGTTTTTTGAAAGCGATTTTTCCGGTTGTCTGCTTCCATGGGAGCATTCCGCGTATCGCGATTTTTACAATCATGTGCGGCATTCTCGAAAACTTCGGCCCGTAGTGCGGGTTTCCCTTCGGGTGGAGCCCAAAGCGCGTCTTGTACTTTAGGTGCACTGTTTCCTGGTTGCCCGTAACTATTGCCTTCTCGGCGTTCACTATGTCTATTTGCTCGCCGTTAAGCAGCCTTTTTGCGATGTTGCTTGCGAGCCTTCCGAGCACCGCGTTTGATGCGTCTATTACTGTCATGCGATTATCACCATCTTGCCGGCTTCCGGCTTTGCCGCTGCGAGCTGCTTTATGCTAAGCACCTTTCCGCCGGCCTTCACAATCTTCTGCCTTGCCGCTGCCGAGCATGAGAGGCATGCGACCTCTATTTTTGCGCCCGCAACTCCGGTTGCAAGCACTTTGCCCGGAACAACAATTGTCTTGCCCGCGTTCTTGGCTGCGGCCACGCTAAGCGAGTAGAGGTTGACCTCCGCCTTTTTGCGCACGGGGCGTGATACGCGGTGTGCGAGGTCCAGCCAGATGCCGGCCTTTTCCTTGCCCGCGAGCTTTTCCAGCTCAATGCTAAGCTGCCTTGCCTTTTCGTTGATGAATCTTGTCATGCTTTTCACTTTTGTTTTTCTTTTGGTTTCCTATTGCTCTTTTTTAATTTTCAATTGCAGGGAGGGAGATTCGAACTCCCGAAGGCACTAAGCCACAGGATTGCTTCAACCTTTTAGCGAACGCACTTTCTTTTCCGCCAACGCTTTTCTTTCGTGCAACGAAAGAAAAGGGTTGCTTAAGTCCTGCCCCGTTGGCCGCTTGGGTATCCCTGCGCCAACGAATCGCTGTGCGTTCATTATAAGTTCTTTAGCTCCTTGCGGAATTCCTCCGTCTTTTCCTTAAGCTCGTCAACCGCGCTCTCAAATAGTTCCTTGGGCGTCAGGTTTCCGTGGCTCTCTACCATGAAAACGAATGCCGTTGAATCGTACTGAAGGCTCTGGCCGTCCTTTAGGATTATGTCGCGGTGCTTGCCGTCAAGCATCATTTCAAGGACATCGCTCTTGTACTTGTCCTTCGCGCCCTTTTCAGAAACCACCTGAGGCAGTTCCGTGTAGCCGACAACCGCGGGCTGCCACTTCGAGTGCTGCTCGCCCGTCCCCACAATCGCGTCCATCTCAAGCCTGAGCCTCTGCCCCTCTGAGAGCTTTGTAAGTGGAATGTTCATGTCCGCCGGCTCGATTTTCGGGTCGGTGCTCTTTATGTCCTTGCTGTACACCGTGCAGGGCCCTTCCTTTTCGAGCACGAGCTTTACCTTGTCGCCCGGCTTGTACTTTTTGGAATCCATGCGAAGCGGAACCATTCCGAGCCTGTGGCCCAGCATTTCGTCAAACATCACTCCGCTGTTCTCGTAGATGTGGACATCCTCAATTGCGAGCACGGGTGTTCCCGCCATTATCTGCCTGCGAAGCGCGTTCGCGAAACTGGTGTTCGTGTCCTTTATGAGCACCTTTATGGTGTTGCCTTTTTCCTGCAGAACCTTGACATCCATCTTTTTCACCTTCAAAAATAATCGTTCATTGGGCCGTTCAATCATTTGCGCTTTATTCCTTCTTGCTCCTGTTCCTCTTCTTGCGGCGCGTGCCGTTATGCGGCGTCGGGGTCACATTCTCAATTGCCCTTATGCGCATGTTGTTTCTTGTAAGTGAAAGTATCGCCGCCTCCGCCCCCTGCCCCGGCGAGCGCGGGTTGATTCCGCCCTGCCCGCGCACCTTGATTATCACTTCGTCAATTCCCTTCTCGCGCGCCTTGTCAGCGACAATTTCCGCAACCTTCATCGCCGCGTACGGGGAGCCTTCCTTGTGCTGGGCCTTGACAACAATTCCGCCCGAGCACTTCGCGATTGTTTCCGCGCCGGTGATATCGGTTAGAAGGATAATCGTGTTATTGTGCGATGCGTAAATGTGTATGATTCCTGTCCGGCTCATGGGGCGCCGCCCTCCTTTGCCGCTTCAGTTGCCGCGGGCGCTGCCTGCGCAGGGGCCTGTGCTGGAGGAGCGCCCTCCCCGAGCGCTTCCTCGAATTCCTTTTTAATGTCCTTTTCAGGCGCTGACTTTGTCCTGTTCACAATCTCAATCTTTATCGGGTTCTTGTGCCAGCTAATCGAGCCTATCTGCGAGAGCGGCACGAGGTAATTTGGCGAGCTCACTTTCTTTCCGTCGACCGCGATATGGCCGTGCGTAATGAACTGCCTTGCCTGCTTAACCGAGTTCGCAAGGCCCTTGCGGAAAACGCGCGTCTGCAATCTCTTTTCCAAAAGTTCCTCAACCTTAAGGCCCAGGACATCATCAAGGGTCCCGCCCGCCTTCACAAGCCCGATTGTCGAGAGCCCGCCGACAAGTTCGCGCTCGCGCTGAATGCGGATATCAAGCGGCAGTGCCAGAAGGTCGCGCGCGAGCTTTCGCTTGTTGCGCAGCCATGTTTCGTTGCGGCGGACCTCTTTCTTGTTCTTGAGGCCGTATGTGGTGACAATTGTGCGTTCGCGCGCGAGCAGCCCGCGGTCCCAGGTCTTTCTGGGTGTCTCGTACTGCTTTCGTTTCTTTTTAGGATCGCCCATGTTTTATCACGTTCACTTCTTTGCGCCAGGCTTTGCCCCGGCCGCCGGCTTTGCGCCCGCCGCCTGCGCCCCCGCTTTTGCGGGCGCTGCCTGCGCCTTGACATCTTTCTTCATGACTCCAACAACCGGGCCCTTGCCCCTGTGCGTTGACTTGGTCTTCTGTCCCCTTACCGGCTGGCCCCACATGTGGCGCAGGCCTTTGTATGATTTTGTCTCGCCCATGCGCTGCAAATCCGACCTAAGGTTGAGGTCGAGGTCTGCCATTGTAAGGTGCGAGCTCTGCCCTGTGTAAAAGTCCTTTCTGTGGTTTAGCGCCCACTGCGGAACGCCGAACTTTGCCGGGTTCTGCACGACCTCTTCGAGCTTTTTTGTCTGCTCTTCTGTGAGGTTTCCAACAAGCGTCTGCGGCGGAACTCCCGCGTAATTGTTGAATGCGATTCCGATGTTTTTTGCCATGCGGATTCCGATTCCCCTAATTTTTGTAAGCGCCCTTTGAACGTTGATGTGCCCTTCAAGGTCAACTCCCTGTACGCGCACAATGAGCCTTTCTATTTTTTCCCTTGGCTCTTCCCTTGAGCTTGGCGCTGCCGGCGCTCCGCTAGGGCCCTTCTGGCCCGGTCGTTCGCGGCTGTCGTGGTGCTTTCCTTTCTGCTGCTCTTTTTGTTCTGCCATAAAATCAACCCTACTTTGCGAGCATCTGCGCTATCTCTTTCTCCGTTACGTTCTTTCCGACATCAACCCTCTTTCCTGTCGGGAAGAGGTGCGAAATATTGCACTTTCTTTTGCGCACGCCAATGCCCTGCACCAAAACGTGCGCGTCATCAACAACCTCAAGAACTACCGCCTTCTTTCCCGCCTCGCGCCCCGTGGTCTTCACGCAAACGCTTCCGACATCAATTGCCCGTGGCATTAATCCTTCACCGCCATTGCGTCCTTTACAAAGTGCCTAATGCCGGCCGGAACCTCGTGCATTGATTTCTTGCCGGTTTCAACGAGCGCGAGGTTTTCCCAAATCTGCCTGCGCGCCGAGCTTGAGAGCATTCCGCCGAATTTTACGCTCGGCCTTCTGTGGGTTTTTGCTATTGCCCTGATTTTGGACTTGGACTGGTTGCCCGTGCCCGGCAGCTTCTGGCCCGTTATTGCGCACTCGGCATAGTCATGCTTTGCCTTGCTGTAGTGAATTACAACCCTTCCGCCGGGCGTTTTGCGGAACTTCCTTTTCTTAACCCTGTTATGGCGGTCAACCATTTACTGCCGCCCCTTTTTTCGCGCCGATTTTTGTGATGTTCATTGCCTGCCCAATCAGGATTGTGAATATGATGTATGAGATGAAGTACCATCCGTACCAGTTCGTCTGGCTGTAGAGGTGTATTCCCCATGTGCCGAGGCTGAATAGGTCAAAGCCGTTCGAAAGCCATGGGAGCGGAATCGGAAGATTGATTGTCTCTGCGCCGTAGAAGTGCCCCAGAATGAAGAATGCGGGCAGGAATACCACTAGCGAAAACATCATCACTTTTGTTGATTTTGACATCATCTTGTTCATCTCTTCCATCATTTCGCCCTGCACCGATTCGAGCTGGTTTTTCGAGTGCTGGTCGTCCTTTTTCATGAGCTCATTCATTTTCTTCTGGTGCGCCTTGATTTTTTCCTGATGCCCCTTCATTTCGTCGCGGTGCGCGAACTTTGCCTGGAGTATTTGCGAAACGACCGTGAGCCCTGCAGAAATCAGGGTAATGTCAGCCATCGCGCTAAAAACCATCCAAAAGCCTCTGTAAACCGCTGAAAAATCGGGTATTTGGGGATAACATATATCCCGGCACATGCCTTTTAAAGCTTCCCACCCGTTTTGCAAAGTTCCCCCTTTTCCCTTTTTTTTCCTAAAAAACCATTTATCCCATGAGCTTTCCGAGCAACGGATGGCTCTCTATCAGCTGCTCTTTTGCAAGCTCCTCATAGAGCCTGTAGACAATTCCAACCGTCAGAAGCACTCCCGTTCCAGTCCCAATAGCGCCCGTAAGGTCGGCAAACCCTGCGAGGATTCCAACAAATGCCGAGCCAAGGATTGTAATGGTTGGAATGTACCTGTCGAGAACCTGCCTAATCACCCTCGGGTCCCTTCTAAATCCGGGGATATACATTCCGGCGCGGTCAAGCTGGTCTGCAATCTTGTCAGGCCCCTGGCCCCCTACTTCAATCCAGAGAGAACCAAAGACCACACAAACAACCACAAGAATTATTATGTAGAGGAATGCGTGGATTATGTTCCCCCCGATTCCAATGAACTGCAGGCTTGTGATGCTCTGAAGCATCTGCGCGAAGGTGTCGCCGGAGATTCCCTGCAGCAGCACATTTTCAATCAGGCCGCGGGGCGCCACAACAACGGTGGCAATAGCGCCCGCAACCTTTCCGACAAACGGGATCTTTCCAACAAGCGTTGCAAGGATTGCAACGAACTGGAACATCGCAACCGCGAGTATTACAGGCATGTTCGAAACGTACAGGAACTTGACCGGGTATCTTCCGCCAGTGCCCCTCCTGCCCATTGTGATTGGGATATTTACATGGATGCCTTCGGCATATACCGCGGCAAGGAACACCGCGATTGTAAATATTATCGGCAGCAGGGCGACAACAATTGCCCCCCCGATGTTGCTTCCCACTTCCCTAATGAATACGAACAAAAGCCCCGCTGCGTCCCCTATTGCGAACGCGCCCGTGGTATCGACCGGCGCGAATACCCTCCATAGGATTTCGCCCGCGACCCCCCCCGCAATGAAGAGCCCTATCCCTGAGCCGATTCCGTACTTTGAAACCACTTCATCAAGGTAGAGCAGTACAATTGAGCCAAGCGCAACCTGCAGCACGACAGCCGCGAACATTCCCGGCTGCGGGGCGAGAAGCCCTCCTGCGGCATAAACGCTCGCCTCAACAAAGCTGAGGAGTATCGCGACGATTTTTTGCGCTCCCGTAAATTCCGCCTTGTCCGCGGCATTTGAGAGGTCGAGCTTTACAATCCCGCCTCCTATCAGAAGCTGCAGGATAATCGATGCAAGAACCAGCGGGCCTATTCCTGCTGTAATCGGCGTTCCGATGTGCGAGGCGAGCACTGTTTGGAGCTGCTGCAATTGCCCCTGCGCCGCGAGCGGGCTGATTCCTATGAGCTGTATGTTTCCGAGCGCGAAAAAAACGAGCAGCACAACCGCTGTCCACATGAGCCTATTTTTGAGGACCGGCTTTTGCTCAGGGGCCTTGACCTCCGGCAGGATGCTATAGAGCGGCTTTAGCGCTGCAAAAATACTCATTCGCTGTCAGCCTCGCCCTCTGCAGCTTCCCCTTCTTCTTCGGCCTCGAACTCGTCATCGTCCGCCACATCTTCGGCTCCGGGGACAGTCCCTCCTGCCTTGACGATTTTCTTGACCGCGCCAGGCACTGCCTTTGCGTGCTCGAGCCTTATTTTCTCGGTGATAATTCCCCTTCCGAGGACCTTTCCAAACCCGAGGGCTTTTCCGTCAACGACAAATGCCCCAGCGTCGGATTTGACTTTGCCTTCCGCAACCCACTTGTGGATGCTGTCCTGTATTGTCTGGACGTTAACCGACGGCTGCTTGAAGCGCGCCTTGAACATCCTCTTCGCGCCAAACTCGAGATAATATTTCGAGAACTTGTGCTTGTGGCTTCCTGCCTTTCCAACTCCACCGCGGACGCCCTTGCCGCGGCGGTTCTTCTTGTTGCCCGCGCCGTGGGTCCGCATTCCCCTCATCTTGTTTGACTTTCTGCGCTGCCTTCTTGCCATTTCGTGTTCACCTTTTTTTCAACAAAATTCATCCGGATTTTCCCGCGGCGGGAATTATGCCATCCTCATTATGAGCTCGTTAATTTTCTGTGCGCGGTTTCCGAGCGCCCCGCCGTTCGTGTACGGGGTTTTGATTCCCTTTCTCTTGTGCCCTTTGCGCGGGGGGTGGAGCCTGCAGATGTTGCTGATTCCAAGTTCCTTGAACTTTATTTTTCCTGCGAGCAATTGCTTTGCGAGCTCCGCGAACCCTGAAATATTCTTTTCCTTTAGGAAGGCTTCTGTAACTTTTTGCGACTCCATTGTCTCCGCCCTCTTTTCGAGCAGCTCTGTAAGGGTCTTCTCGTCAATCTCCCCGAAAGTCACATAATCCTTTACTTTCTGGACCATTTTCGCGGACTGGTTCTCCGATGGGAGAAGCGCGAGGTTATTCGGGTAGTGAAGGCGCAGGCTCGTTAAGCCAAGCTTTATGCGCGGCTCGACGTTTGGCGTGCCCCTGATTCTGATAACTGCAATCATCTTGTACGCGCCTCCAGTTTCCTCTCCATGTCATCCGAGTATCTCATCTTGTTTGTTTGCGCGAGCGCATCAACAGCTGCCGAGACGAAGTCGAGCGTAGTTGCGGTGCTGCCCTTTGTTTTGCTCCAGACATCCTTAACCCCTGCAAAGCTGAGCACCTCCTTTATATGGTTGCCAACAACAAGGCCGGTTCCTTTCGGCGCCGGCAAAAGCCTTACGCGGACCGATGAGGAGTTGCCCTCCACTTCGAACGGGATTGAGTGCGGCTCTTTGCACCTGCACTCCCAGCTTCCGCATCCTCTCTTAACTCTCTTAAGTGCCATCTTCGCCGCGCGCGTCGCCTTCTCAATTGAGGGGATTCTTTCCCTGTCGCTGCCGATTCCAACCCCAACGTACGAGTTGCCGTCCCCGACAAGCACGCTCGCGCGGAACGAGAAGCTGCGCCCCTGCCTTGTGATTCTTGCGGTCTTTGTGAAGTGCACGAGCTTTTCCTTAATGCCCGGGATTAGCGCGTCAACGACCTGCGGCTCCATTACCTTGTAGCCCCTTGTGAAAAAATCATCCATGTTCGCAATCTGGCCGGCCTTTACCATTCTTCCCGACTCGGTTTTCGGGACCCAGTCCGAGATTGCCTTCTGCCTGTCCTCTTCCTTGCGCAGCGCCTGCCGCTCGAGCTCTTCGGGCGTTAGTTCCCTCTCGGTCCTTTTTCCCCTTCTCTGGCCCATGTCCTGTATCGCCATTGCAATCACCCGTACTCCTTGTCTATTGCGCCCTTAACCTGCGTGAAATTTTTTACCGTGTCCTCGTTTATGTGCTTTCCGCTGATTCTGTCCATTTTCGGAAACACCCTCTCGTCTGCCGGGATTTTCATTCCGGCATCGATTGCGCCTTTGAGTGAAGCGAATACCCTGCTTCCGTGCACGGGCGAAGCGAGCCCAATATCAAGAACAGCTTCCTTAATCCCTGCCTTGATTGATTTTTTCGCGCATCCGTAGCCCGCAAGGTATGCCGCCGGGAGGTTCCCGCCATGGCCGCTCCAGCCCATTTTTTTGAGCGCGAGGCTTGTGAAGAATGCGTTGACCTTATCCCCGTTCTGCTCGTACGAAACAACTTCAACTGTCATTGCGTTGTTTGACTTGCGCACAACGAGGCGCGGCTTGTTGCCCTTTAGCATCGCAAGCCTTTTGCGGTAGTCGGTTTTCAGTTCCCTTCTGCGCCTGAACTTTACCTTGAATGTTGTGCCTGTGCTCATTTCTTGCCACCCTCAACAAACTGCTTTACGTAGTTCTTTCCCCTGAAATAATTTCCTGTGATAAGCATGTAGACCTTTCTTGGGGGCACGCTGAATTTTATGCCGCTCTTCTTGAGCTCTTTTAGCATCCTTCTCTGTGCGCGCACATTGCCAATCCATTTCCGCTTGTGGTTTGTCCTTGTCTTTTTCGTGCCCTGCCTCTTGCCGCTTCCCTTCCTTCTGCCCTTTGCTTTCTTTGCGGCGAGCACCCTTGCGCTGCCGCGGCTGTGTTCGCTATCCCTTCTCTTTGCAATCGCCCTCTCCTTAATGAGCCCGCGGATGTCCTCTTTGGTCATTGCCTGCGCGACGCGGTCCTTGTTTTCGGGGCTTATCCATATCTTGGTCTGCCCCACCTTAAGGATTCTTGCCGCCATCCTTTTTGCTTTTCTTTCGTTCATCTTGTTTCACCTAAATATCAAACATCAATCCATCAAATTCCAAAATTATGGGTTTAGCACCTTTATTCCTTTTTCAATCGCCTTGTCAACGAGCGCCATCTTCTTGCGCGAGCCCATTGTGCCGGCAATTCTTGCCGCGTGGTGCGCCGGAACTTTTTCAAGGTCAGCTATAGCCCTTACCATGAATTCGCGGTGCCCGCTTGGGTGCACGTGCCTGATTTTCGCGTCGGTCCCGTATCCTCCGCGCGGGTTGAACCCTTCGCTTAGCTCGTGGTTGACATCAAGGCCGCGCGGGAACCTCCACTTGTTCCACTTGGGGTTCGCCTTTTTCCGGATTGACCTGCTCCCGAACCTTCCCCTGAAAACCGGGAGATGGCCCTTGCCGAGGACCTTTCTGCGAAGCGCGAGAACCTGCGGTGATTTTTTTGTAACTGCCTTTCTTGACTTCTTTGCGGCCTTTGCTGTCTTTGGCTTTGCCGAAACCTTGGCCTCTGCTTTTGTCCCGGCCGCCTTCGCCGCCGGCTTTGCTGCGCTCGCTGCCTCTGGTTTCGGCGCCGCGTGCTTGTGCTCCGCTGCCTTTTCAGTTTTTGCCGCGGTGGCTGTTTTTTTCGCTTCGGTTTTTTTCTGCCCTGCCATACAAATCATCCTTTCAAAAAATCAAATTCAGGTTGCCTTTACCCTCTGTGTGATGTAAATCCCGTCCGCGAAAATGCGTATGTCCTTTCCGCGCGCCCTTGTGACCTGCTCCATGTTCGCCGCGGTCTGCGCGACGTTTTCCTTGCTCTTGCCCTTCACAATTATTTCCTTGCCCTTGACCTCTACTTTGCTATCTCCCAAAACCTTGGCCTTCTTCGGGCTCTTCTGGCCCGTGAGGTTGCTGATTTCAACCGTTGAGCCCTTTACCGCGACGTTTATCGGGAAGTGGCTGTAAACAATCTCAAGCCTCGCCTCGAAGTTTTTCTGCGTGCCGATTACCATGTTGTTTATGTGCGAGGCGATTGTCTTTGCCTCGGCAAGAATATTTCTCTTCGTGCCCTTGGCGTAAACTTCAACTGTTGAGCCGTTCAGTTTCATTGAAACATCGCCCGACTTGAAGTGCCTCGAGTTGACCGTGCCGCTGCCGGTGACCTTCACATCGGTCCCTTTAATTTCGACCGTAACGCCCTGCGGGACCTCGATTTTGTCAACGAGCTTTTCTGCGATTGTTTTCATCTGGTTTCACTTTCCATTCTGTTCCATTTCATGTTTCAGTAAACGTATGCGAGCAGCCTTCCGCCCAGCTCCTTTTCCTTTGCCTGCGCGTGCGTGAAAACGCCCTGCGAGGTCGAAACAATTATCGTGCCGACATCAAATGAGGGCAGGAATCTCTTCTCGTACTTTTCAAACTCGTCCTTGCGCACTGCGTAGCGGGGCTTGATTGCCGCGCACTCGTTAATCTTGCCAGCGAGCTGGATTCTAAACATCCCTTCGCGCTGGTCATCGATTGGCTCAAAGCCTGCGATGTAGCCGTTCTCTTTCATAATCCTTAGGACTTCCTTGAGAAGCTTGGATGCCGGGCGCACTGTGCATATCCGCTTTGCCGCGTTCTCATGGTTCTTCATGTTCGTTAGCGCGTCTGCGATTGTGTCGTTTCTGCTCATCAGCGGACACCTCCGCTGGCAAGGTGTCCTGCCTTCGGCAGGACCTGTTTCGCCCTTGTGTTTCCGTTCATTCCCATCAGTCCCCTAATTGTACTTCCTAAATCCAAGCTCTTCGGCGTAATCCTTGAAGCACCTGCGGCAAATGTTGAGCCTGTATTTGCTCACAACGCCCTTGTGCGCGCCGCACCAGTTGCAGATCTTTGGCTGCACCTTGTAAGGCTTTTTGATTTTTTGTTCGCTCATTTTACACAACCTCGATTCCGAATTTCTGCCTGATGAATTCAACTGCCTCTTCGGGCTTTATCACGTGCTTTTTGGAAATTGCCGCCTTTGCGAGCTTTCTTTTCTTTACCCGGTACCCCGGCCTTTCAAGAGTTACAAGGACATCGAATCCGCGAATTCCTAGCTTTGGGTCGTACTTTGCCTTTGGCATGTCGATGTACTCCTTCACCCCGAAACCGAAGTTGCCGGCCTTGTCAAAGCTGCGCCTGTTGATTTTGTTGTCCTTTGCAACGAACGCGTCCTTCAGGAATGCCTCCGCCTTCTCCTCGCGCAATGTGACCTTCGCGCCGATTGTCATGCCCTCGCGGATTCCCCAGGTTGGCTGCTTGACCTTACATTCTGTAAGAATTGGCTTCACTCCGGTGAGCCGCTCAAGTATGGTGGATGCGCGGTCAAGCTCCTCTCCGGTCTTGCCAACGCCCACGTTGAGGGTGACTTTTGCTATCTTTATTTTCCTCATCGGGTTTTCCGCTGCGGTTTTTGCTGCCTGTGTTTCCATAACCATCGCGACCTTTTTCCTTACCGTGTTCCTGTTTCGCTTTTACTTGAGCGCCTCAATTTCCGCCTTCTCCTTTCCTACAACGAAGACATTCCTTAGCACTGTTTCGAACTGCTTCCCTTCCTCTGAAAGTGTAACTGATTTTTCCTTGTTGGTGTCTCCCGGGACAACTCCCTCGACCTTGAGGGTTTTTCCGACGTGAACACCGGCTACCAGGAATGCGGTGTTGCCTTTTTCCGGGCCGTATACCGCCTCGATTTTTAGCGCAGGGAGCGAGAGCTTTACGCTGTCGTCGACCTGGATTTTCTGGCTGCCCATGTCAAGCGAGTACCCGTCGTTTGTTGTCAGCATAATCTTTCCGCCTTTCACTGCCCTTTTTGCGACGATTTTCGAAACCTTGAAGTCCGCGGCCTTGTAATCGATTTCCTTTGCCTTGAGCCTTCCTTTTGTGTCCAAAAGAAGCCTGTACTTCTTCTTGATTGGGGCAATCTCGACAAGGTCGAAAATTCCAGCCGGGAACTCGAGCTTCTTGCGCTGCTTGCCGTTGATTTTTACGCTGCCTTCGCTTAGGATTTTCTTGCATTCCTTGACCGTTGAAGCTACCCCTAGAACTTCCCTCAAAAGGAATGAGAGCGGAACAGAGGTGCCGTTGCTGTGCGGCCCTGGCCTTCCCTTGACCGTGAAGACGGTTTCCTTCCTGTTAAAGTGCCTTATAATCGGAGCTGAAATGCTCTTCTGTGTTTTTGATTCTCCTCTTCGTGCCATTGTAAATCACTTTTCCTCTGTTTTAGCGCTTGCCTTCGGGCTTTCCTTTGCCGCCTTTTTGGCCGTCTTTCCCTTGAACCTTCTTTGGTCCTTGTCCTCGATTGCAGTAATCAAAAGATTGCTCGCCCTGAACGGAACCGGAATTTCCTTCCCGCTCACTTTCTTTCTCATTATGCCTTCAATAAGAACCTGCTTTTTCGGCGTCTTGAACCCCGTAACCTTTCCGCTCTTTCCGTTGTACTTCTCAGAGCCGCGCATGACCTTTACGGTATCGCCCTTGCGGATTTCAAGGCTCCTTCTGCCAAGCTCCTTGCGAAGCTCCTTTGAAAGGTGCCCCGAGAACTCCTTGCGCGCTGTGTGCAGCGGCTTTGTGTGGTGCCACTTTCTTTGCACTTTCGGTTTTGAGCTTTTAAAGTCTGCCATAAAAACAACCTTTTTTCCGTTACATTTTTTTTCTAATTTCCCCTACACAACTCCTGCGCTGATTCCTGCAATCTTTGGGTATCTTTCGCCAACTTCTTTTGCGACAACACCTTTCACTTCTGAGCCCTTTGGAAGCCCTTTTTCATCAACCAAAACAACCGCGTTGTCCTCGAATTTTATGCGTGTTCCGTCAGGCCTTTTGTATTCCTTGCGTACGCGCACAACAACTGCGTTCTCGACCTTCTTTCTCATCTCCGGCTTTCCTTTCTTGACAACCACATTGCACCAGTCGCCAATTGCGCCTTTTGGCTGTGTCCTTCTCCTTCCCTTCCAGCCGTAAATTGTGATGATTTTGACTTCCTTCGCTCCCGAGTTGTCGGCGCAGACACATCTGGTGCCGTGCCCGATTCCGCGGACAATCGATGCGTTCATTGCCTTCATGCGGTTTCACCTTTCTTGAGGATTTCAAGTACCACAAAGCTCTTTGTCTTGCTGATTTTGCGCGTTTCGCCGACCTTTACAAGGTCGCCTTCCTTTGCCCCGATTTCGGGCGGGTTGTGCGCCTTCACTGTTGCCCTGTCTTTTTTATACCTCTCGTACTTTGCGACGTACCTTACAATTTCCTTCTCAACGGTAACCGTTAGCGGCGCTTTTGCGCTCGTCACTTTCCCGATGAAAATTGCGCCCCTGACGCTTAGGTTTTTCCTGTTGTCAAACTTGAGCGCGTGCCCGTGTTCCTTTGCGCTGCCTTCCGGAACCTCGTGGCCCTTGCCTGTTTTTTGTGCGGTCATCGGCAAAACCTCAAAAGCGCCTTTGCCCTCTGTTCCGGCGCGTACATTATATCATTGCCCATAACTGACACCTTCTCCTGCCCGAGGATGAATTCAAACTCCGTTCCTTTTTTTGCAGCCATTTTTTCATCGCCTTTGTCTTCAATTATAAAAACATTTTTTTTTTCGTCAACAACTTTCCCTTCAACCGTTTTTCCGGCGCTTTTTGCAACCACACCAAGCCCGATCATTTCGTGGCACCAGATGTTTTTTGCCGTGATGCGGTAATTTTTCCCTTCAAGCATCGATGAGCTCCTGTTTGTATCCTTCTGCCATGAGAATCTGCCTCACCTTCGGAGTGTGCCGCCCCTGAAGGACAATCTCATTGCCCTTGACGGTCCCTCCGCATGCGAGCTTTTTCTTCATCTCCTTTCCGAGCCTTTTTGCTTCCTCGGGGTCATCGAATCCTGAAACGACCGTGACAACCTTTCCAAACCTTGCCTGCATCGCCCTTATGCGGATTTTCTGCGACTCCTTTGTGATGTCGCCAAAATCCAGCAGCTCCTTTGGAAGGCCGGTCACCTTGTCGATTTCAGGCACCTAAGCGCTCACCCCTTTCTTTGCCCCTTTTGCTTCCACAACTTTCTTTCCCGCGGCGGCCTTTGCCTTCGCTGCGCCCGCGTTGAATTTCTTCTCGTGGATAATTGTGAGTATCCTTGCAATCTGCCTGCGCGCATTGCGGATTTTTGCCGGCTTTTCCGCGCGCGTTCCGGAAGCTAGCTGCGCCTTCTCCTTTGAGAGCGTGGTCTTGAGCTCGACAAGCTTGACCTCAAGCTCCTGGGCTGCCGAATCCCTTAGCGCTTCGAGTTTTTTTGCCATTCCAAACACGTTCCGTTTTTTTCTTCAGTTAAGCTTCACTTTCACTTCTTCTCTTCCGCCTTCTGGTCGGCCTCTTCCTTCTTCGCTTCGGCCTTTTGCGCGGGCTCTTCTTTTGCCTCTGGCTTCTCCTTCTTTGCCTTGTGCTTCCTCTCCTTTGCCTCTTTGTTGTCCTCAGCGGCCGCCTCGGCTTTTGCCTCTTGCGCCTTTGGGGGCTCTGTAACCTCAACTGTCACCTTGGTTTCGGTCGTGGTAACCGTTCCGTTTGCTGCCTTGTCCTCGGTTTTTGTTTCCTCAACCGCGACAACGGTTTCCGGAACTTCCGGCTTTTTGATGTAGTCCTGTATCTTGATTTTGTCCGGGAACCTTGTCTCCGGCCTGATTATCCTGATTTTGATTCCGATTGCGCCCACTTTCGGGTACGCCGTTGCTTTTGCGTAATCAACAAGCCTTGCCTGCTCCCCGACTTTTTTGATGTAACCGTAAAAGTACCTCTGCTTCCTCTTCCTTCCCGCTTTTCCCGTGATTTTTCCGCTGACAATAATTTCAATGCCGAGCGCGCCTGCGAACCTTATGTCGTTCATGGTCTTGAAGAGCACGCTTCTCCACGAAAAGCCCCTCTCAATTGTCGCCTTCATCCTGTTTGCAACCGCTTTCGCGTCAAGGTTCTGGTTTTCGATTTCCTTGATTTCGAGCTGCGGATTGTCAATCTTGAACCTCTTATGGATTGTCTCGGTTAGCTGCGAGATGTTGCTTCCGCTCTTGCCGATTGCAAGCCCGGGCCTTGTGACATTTACAACTATTCTTGTAACGAGCGGGGTCTTGACAATTTCGCTCTTGGTAAAGCCGGCTTTTTCGAGCTCCTTTGCCAGGTAGCGGTCGAGCTCGACCTTGCGTATGCCCTGCTCAACGAAAAACTTTTCAATCACGGCGGACACCTCCGCCGTCAGAGGTGTGCCATCTTCGTCCCTGTGGGGACTCGATGGGACTTGCTCCGCCCGTAAAAATCATAAAAGACATTTACCTTCCCTCCGTGACGACAATTTCCAAGTGCACCGATTTTTTCTTCCTCTTCTTTCCAGAGATTTTTCCCTGCGACTGGTAGCCTATGCGCGCAAAGCCCTGCGATGCGAACATGTGCGTAATTATCAGGTTCTCCGAATCAAGGCCCTTGTAATCCGCGTTCGACTGCGCGCTCTGCAGAAGGTCAATAAACCCGTTCACGGTCCTTATCGGGTATCTTCCGACCTTTGACCAGCCCTTTGCCTCTCCCTTGCGGTGGCCCATCTTCTTCATGTACTTGCGAAGCGGCAGGTGCTCTTCCATCCTGCTAACCCTTCCAAGGAATCCGAGCGCCCTATCGACCCTCTGGCCCTTGATGTTCTTGATAATTTCCGTGCTGTACTTTAGCGAAATCGGCGCGTTCTTTAGCATGGCTCTCGCTGTCTTTTTCGAGTGCATTTTCTGAATCTGGTAGACCTGTTTGACCATGCGTTATCCCTTTTGTTTACCTTTCGGTTATCGCCGTTGAGCTTCTTGTCGCTCCTATTCCTGCCTTTCCGTGCACAATCCTCTTTCTTGTGAGCACAAATTCGCCGAAGTAATGGCCAAGCATCTTGTCCTTGACCTCGAACTGCGAGAACTCGTTTCCCTTGTAAACGGCAAGCTGGACCCCGACCATTTCAGGCACCACAATAAAGTCCCTGTTGTGCGTCTTTACCGGCTTTGGCGCCTTGCCTGCTTTCGTGGCCTCTTTTGCCTTCTTAACTTTTGCAAGGAAGTGCGTGAAGCGCTCCTGGCCATAGAGCTTGCGCAGCGTCCTTCTTGCGCGGCTGGTGCACAGCTTTGTGAACTCCTCGCTCTTCATCGCCGTGACCTCTTCTAGGCTCTTTCCCCTGAATGAAAATTCTTTTTTTGCCATTGTGTGTCGCCTTTTTGTTTTAGGATGTGGCATTCGGCCGCAGTTCAAAATCCTTAATTCTTCTTTCTCCTTCCGGTCCTGCTCGATGCGATGTCTCCCACCATTCTTCCCGGCGGCGCATTTCTCGATGTGGACTTTGACTTGCCCGGGTGGTGGTTTGCCCCTCCGAACGGGTGGTTTAGTGCGTTCTTTGCAATTGCCCGCACTATTGGATACTTCTTGTGCTTTGCCCTCATTGCCCAGTACTTCTTTCCTGCCTTCACAAACGGCTTGTCCTTTCTTCCGCCGGCGCCCGCCATTCCGATTGTCGCGCGCGATTCCGGGCGGAGCTGGATAATGTTTCCGGAGGGCATCTTTACATAGATGGTTTCCTTTTCCTTTGTAAGTATAAGCGCATACAGCCCCGAGCTGCGCACGAGGCTTCCGCCGTCGCCGGGGTTCTTTTCAATGTTGAAAACCGGGCAGCCCTCAACGCAGTTTGCGAGGGTTTTGATGTTGCCTATCTCGATTTCCGCCTCGTCCCCCTGTGCAATTCTCTGGCCGACATAAATTCCTTCCGCGCCGATGATGTCCTCGACAACGCCGTTGTCTAGCATCACTTTTGCAATCACGGATGAGCGGCCCGGGTCGTTTATGAGTTCGACGATTTCGCCGCCGATTGTCTTGCCTTCGGTTGCGTAATAATCGGCGTACTTGCTAACTGCCGCGCCGCGCGTGCTTGCCGTCCATACGGGGCCGCCCTTTCCGCGCTTTTGAGTTATCAGCCGTCTGCCCATCAGCGGACACCTCCGCGCTCAGAGGTGTATACCCTACGGGGAAACTTGCTCACTTCGTTCGCACCCATAAACATCAAACCACATTCCTTACCATTCACTTAAACTTAAATTCAAATCACTCCGAGCTTGGTTGCGACATCTGCTGCCTTGAATTTCCTGTCGAGGCTAACAATCGCCCTCTTTCTCGATTTCATGTCCCTGATAATGTTGACCGCGCGAACCTTGACCTTGTAGAGGTTTTCTACCGCCTTCTTAATCCTTGGCTTGTCCGCGTCTTTTGCCACCACGAATGTGAGCTTGTTTTCCGCCTCAATCATGTTCACTGCCTTTTCCGTTACGAGCGGGAACTTGAGAACGTCAAGGTCTGCCATTGCCGCCTCGAGCTCTTTTTGGCTCATCTTCGAAACCGCAATATCCGCAACAACTGCCTTCTTCTCTGCCTTGGCTTCGTGGCTTTCCTTGCCCGGCGCTTCCTTTTTGAGGTGCGCGTGGCCTTCGTGCGAAGTTGCCTTGTGCTCTTCTTTTGCGCTCACTTTGCCTTTGTGCGCTTCCCTGCTCTGCTCTTTTTCCTTTGCCGCGCCGCGGTCCTTGCGCTCCGCCTTCTTTTCCGCGGCCTTTGTTTTCTTCTTGAGCATTGCCATAAGCATCAATCCTTTACGCTGCCTTCACTTTCGCTGCTTGCTGTGAATTCCTGTTTGCCCTCGAGCTTTTGCGCTCCTTCTTCTCGGAATCGTCAAACACGTGCGCGGGCTTTTCATACGTTTCCTTTCCCTCGCCCATTTCCTTGATAGCGCTTTCTGTATAGAGCGTTAGCCTTCCCGGAAGCGTTCCGGGCGCGAGCACATTCGCGTTCAGGTTCGCCGCTGCGATTACTTCAACGCCGATGATGTTTCTTGCGCCCTTGTAAAGTTTCTCGGTGTTCGCGGCAACTATCAGTACGCTCTTGCCGACCTTGTAAACCCTGCCCCTCTTCTTCCCTTTTCCTGCCCGCACCCTCTTCTTGGACTTGACCTTGAGAACGTCGTCGTAGAGTCCGATTTTTTCGAGCACTGCAGCGACATCTTTTGTCTTTGCGAGCTGCTCGAATTTTGATTCAACAACAATTGGAAATGATGTCCCCTGCGGGAAAATGTGCCCGCGCGCCTTTACAATTTCCGCGTTCGCGCTCGCCGCGATTGCGGAGTTGGTCGCCCTTCTCTTTTCCTTGCGGTTGATTTTCTCTTCCCAAACCTTCTCGATTTTGGGCGGGTGCGCCTTCGGGCCGCCTACAACGCCTGGAATTCCGGCAACATGGCCTGAAATCAGGAACCTGTGGTTTTTGAGCCTTGGCTTTCTTGCCTTCTCAACGTTAATTCCCCTCATCGTCGCGGGCTTGCCCCTTGCGCCGACATAGACCGAGGTGTTGTCCCTTCCGGCCATCAAATAGTTTGACTTTGGCTGGACCTTTGCGGACTGGATTGCGAGCACCGCGCGCTTTATCAGTTCGTTGTCAATTTCAGCCGAAAACTGCTCCGGCAGCTCGATGTCGGAGAGCTTCTTTCCCTCTAGCGACAAAATTGTGGTTTTCATTTGGCTTCACCTGTTGCTTTCTGCGCCTTCCCGCCCGCTGCTGAAATGTAATGCGACATTGGCTTGACATCAACGAACTTTGATGCCTGCTCGTTGTTCACGCGTGTTGGAACCCTCAGTGCCACCGGCCGCTTTGGCGCGCCCGGAACAGAGCCGTGAACCGCGATGTAATCGTTCTTAACTAGGCCGTAGTGCGAGAATCCCTTTCTTGGGTTCACTGCCGCCGAGTTTGCCGCGCTATCGAGCATCAGCACTCTCTTGTTGTATTCTGTGCGTGTCTGGTAGCCCATCTGGCCTGCCATTGCAACCGTCCACATCACAAGCGGCGGGGGCCACGGGCCTATGCTTCCCACATACCTTCTCTTCTTTGCCTTGGGCCTATGAACCTTCACTCCAAACCTTTTGACAACGCCCTGGAATCCTTTTCCCTTGTCAACCGCTTTAACATCAACGAACTGGCCCTGGCTGAAAACATCCGAAATGCGAAGCTCCTTTCCGAATTTTTCCTTCGCGTACGCGAGCTGCTGCTCGGCTGTGCCGCAGAGGTGCAGCTCTGCAACATCTGATTTCTTCTTTCCCATTCCTGTCATGCCGGGCTGGGTCTGGACAATAACTGTAACCTGAACAATTTGCGCCTTGTCCCTTTCAAGGTCCTCAATTGTAGTGTAATTTCCCTTTGGCTCGTCCTTCTGCGGGTTTGCCTTGTTCGGGGATGCGACTTTGCCCTTGGTCTTGAATGACTTTATCTTCCTCTTAAGGTTTCTGTCAGGCTTATCGGTTGTCGCTTCGCCAATCACGTGCAGGCCGTAAGCGTCCTTGTTGTATGTGCGAACGCCGATTACCTTGAGCGGCGGGCATTCAATAATGGTTGTAGGGATTGCGCTCTCCTGCCCAAATGAGTGGCTCTTCTCGTGCGCGTTCTTTCCAAAAACAGTCGTCATTCCGGCCTTGTAGCCGATGAAATTGAGGGGCTTTGCTTCCTTTGCGTTAACCTCTGGGAAAGTGAAAAAGTTGGCCATGTGGCGCGCCGCCCTGCCGCGCGGGTAATACGCTAGGCTTCCTGACCTTGGCTTGTGCGCTGACATCTCAAATGCTCCTAAAATGCAATGCAGGTGCCTTCAAACTGCGCGGGGCAAATATTTTCATGCGTTCCCCAAGCTCACCGTTGAGGGAAACGCATTGCCTCTGAAATGCCAAAAAGACTCAAAAAGAGCGATTTTTGTGCATTTACATCCAAAGCGGTTCGCATCGGATGCAGTGTGACACCAATTCAACCTTTTTCTTTTCGTTGACACGAAAAGAAAAAGCTTGGCCAAAAAGAAAAGTGTATGGTCACTATCCCTTCAGGCGATTCTACTACTCTTAACTGGGAGGCTTTAAAAAGGTTGCTGTGCCCCTGCCTTGAAAATTTTCGTCCAAAATTTCTTCTGTTGCAGAGGCATTCATTATTCTTCCTTGTACCATTTTTCGTATTGCTTGTGGTTTCCCACGAACTGGATTTTCTTTATCCGGTTCTGCCCGTCAATTTTGAATGAAATCCTGTACTGGCCAACTTCTTCGACCTGGAAAATTGAGGAGTGGAGCCCGCGCGCCTGAAGGGGCTGTTTCATATGTTCAAACTTTTTGAGAATCTGGTCCTTTGCTGTCCGGCCAAACTTTTCGAAGTGCCCATCCCATCCGGGGATAAATTCGAGTTTCCAGGGGAGAAGCTTCAATCTCTTCACCTGTATTTTGCAAGCGCCTCATTTTCGCTGAGGTATTTGAGCCCCTTTTTCTTCATTTCCTCTTCCTGTTTCATTATCTTCCTTGCGACAAGCTCCATTTCCAAATCCTTGACAAGATTGAACTCCTTGTTGAGGGAAAAAATTCCCATCCTGAGCGCATCGGTTTTCGACCTCGCCACCCCAAGCTCGACGGCCTTCTCAAGAATTGCGTTCGGTGCGCCTTTGACCTCAAGTGTCGTTCTCATGCATCATGCCTCCTGTTTATGCATCAATTACACGTCAAAACACTATAAAAACAGTGCCTATTCTGCCAGCAAACGGAAAAATGCTTTTAAATTGGGGCTGCTATTGCAAAATGGCTAAAAATGAAAATCAGCATAAAGTGATGAGTTATTTTAAAGGTTGGAGTTTTGCCTGAAGAGTGCCTGCTAAAAATTACTATTCATTTTCCTCTTCGGTTTTAAAAGGCTCTGTGAACGGATTAATTGCCCTTATGTGCCCGGATTGGAAATGCTTGGTGTTTTCAGTGAGTATCGTATACGCCTTGTTTTCAAGCATTGTTTCTATAATGAGCGCGTCCCAAAAAGGCGTGCCGGTATTCGCGGAATTTTCAGCTGCCTTTTTCACGGTCTTTTCATTGTAGTTTATTTTTTTCCAGTTGGCTGAGTCCGCAAGCCCCGCTACAATGGTTTGGGCATCAGAGGGCCTTACCGGGACCTCGATTTTCCTTGTGAGGGCGTTGAACAGCTCGCCAAGGGTCTGGCTTGAAATAACCCCTTCCATTTTGCCTGTGGTAATGTCGAGAATTATTTGCTTTGCGGCCGGTCTCTTCCCCTTCTCCGATTCATCGAAGGCATACACAAGGATGTTCGTGTCAACAAAAACCTCACCGCTCATGCAGCTCAGCTCTGTCCTTGTATTTCAACTTGCCCATTTCGAACCCCTTTTCAAGCAGGGCAAGCATTTTCGCCTCGCTGCCGGTAAGCTCTTTCTCCGCCCACTTTTCAAATGCTTTTGTGGCGGCTTTCCCAAGGCTCCCCTTTCCAGCGCCAAATGCCAATTCTGCGGCCTTTCGGAATTTTTCTTCGGCCATGTCATCAATGTTCAAAGTCATTGTGCCCATGTATATATTTAGATATTTAAATATTTAAATGTATGGGTTTACATTTACAATATTGGGCTATTTGGCAAATTGAATTATTTTGCCTTAAACCCGAAAATGCTCGAGAGCCAATCAAGTATTTGCTGGAGGATGTTGCGCTGCTCATTTAGCTGCTTTTGGATGTTCACGCACACGCCTCCAGAGCAGGTGTTGCTTTCGCACTCGTAGCTGTTCTGGCACGCGGTCCCGTCCTTTTTCTGCACTTCAATGGAATAGGATATTGACTGGGCGGAACTAGTTATGCCGCAGTAGGAAGCAGCGCCTTTCTGCGAGAGCCTTGTCCCTATCGGGAAGCACTGGCCGCCTTCGATGCATCCGCTGCACGCATCGTTCAATTCTATTCCGCACTGCTTTTCCGGCGCCTCTATGCACTTCCACGAATTGCCGATGCATGAGCACCACTGCACTTTTTTATTGCTGGTGCATGTGTATGCGCGGGTTTCGCCTTCAACACATGTTTTGGCGCTGACAGGCTCGGTTTGCACGGCCCCTGTTTCCTGTTTGGGCTGGCAGGTGAACTTGGCTGACTCGTTTGAGCCATCGATTGTTGTGTAGGCATAGCCACCGCATGTGCTCTTCCAGATTATTGCCGTTCCTGCAGGCCCTTTCACGTCCACCGCGCAGGAAGGGCTGCCTGAGCATTTCCCGTATTCGGAATAGCATTCCTGTGCCGCGGATGAGCCTTCGAAAACGCACTTGACTTGCTCTTGGGCGGTTTTTTTCACATCGTCTTCCGGCGCGGGCTTGCTTGTTTGGGGTGGTGCGGGCGGCTCTTCCTTTGGCGCTTCTATGCCAAGGACTTTTTGTATCGCCGCAGTATATGCGCTAAGCGCCTGCGCGCCGACAACCCTTTCCGTCCCCTTCGGGCCCTTGATAATGAATGTGGGCGTCCCTGTTACGCTGTCAGCCTCCCCTGCCCTTTTGTCATCCATTACCTCGCGAAGGTATTCCTTTGAATCGAGGCATGAATTGAATTTGGCGGCATCCATGCCGACCTGCGCGGCATAATTTTTCAGGTCCTGAATTGAGAGTTTGTCCTGATTCTTGAAGAGCATCCTTGCGTATTGGTCAAAGTATCCTTTTTGCGCGGCTGCGCATTCCCCCGCAAGGGCGGTGTTTTCGCCGTTTTCATGGAATGAGAGCGGGAAATTGCGCATCTCGAATGCCGCTTCCTTATAATAAAAACTCGGGGTGAGAATTATATCCATTGTATCGTTGACAAATTTTGCCGAGTAAGGGTCCTGGAATCCGAAGTAAGTTGTTATCGTCACCCGCGTCCCGACGCCTATCCTCGGTTCGGCCTGCTGGTCGGCAGCCTCGGGCGAAGGCTTTGATTTATCCGCAGGCTGCCCGTTAAGCACAGTTTCAATGGCTTGCTTGAAAACCCCGTATTCCTGAGCCCCCACAACCTTTTCATTGCCCTTAGGCCCGCTTAGGAAAAATGTGGGTGTGCCTGAAACGCCTCTTGCACTGCCATCTGCAAAGTCTTTGGAGACCTTTTCCTTTTCCGCGCCCGAAGAGAGGCACGAGGCAAACTTGTCAGCGTCGAGCCCGAGCTTTACTGCATACTCCTGCAGCGCCTTGTCCGAGAAATCCCTGTTTTCGAAAAGCAGGTTGTGGTACTCCCTGAACTTTCCCTGTTCACGGCTGCATTCGGATGCCTGTGCAGTCACCTGGGAATATTGCTGGAAGTCGAGCGGGAAGTGCCTGAAAACAAGCTCAATTTTTTTACCGTAAGCGCTCTGGATTTGCGAAAGGGTTTGTGCATAAAATTTCTGCGAGAACGGGTCATCGAACCCGCCGAATTCCTCTATTTTCACTTCCGCGGCAAAAGCGGGGCGGAAAAAATTGCGAAAAGGAGGGCCAATAGGCAGTATTTGTAAAATCGCATGACTCAATTTGCCCTATGAGTTATTTTAAAGGTTGTCATTTACTTCGCCGCTACCCTGTAAATGACCCAGAGCGCGGTGATTATTATTATCACAAGGGCCGCGAAAAGGTATGGGTTATCGCCGCCGAGCACCGCAAACCCTGCCCCCGCAAGATTTGTTATCTTTTTGACAACGCCCTGGTCCTGCGTGGCCTTTGCCGGGCTCGCGCTTGCCGTGATTGGAATCACAACCTCGTTATTGGCGCTGATTTTTTGGGGCGGCGTATTTGTCTGCGCAGCTTTGTCGTTTTGCAAAGCCCTGGCAGGAGCTGCCTGCGCGGCGGCAATTCTGGTGTATCTTTGCAGTACCGTCATTCCCCCACTGCGGGCAACGTACTCGGCCTTCGCCCCGTCCTGCGCGCCGTTGAGCGCTATCGTCCTTCTGCCCATAGTATTCGCCGGAAGTGTGATTTGCGAGGGCGAAACATCCGCGCCCTGCGAGTAAATGTCAAGCGTAACGTCCCTTGCCGAGGAGTTGTCAAATCCGAATTCAATAAACCCGGAGCCTGCATCAAGCCTTGCCGTGTATGGAACGTCGAGCCGGATTTTCCCAATCACATTGCCCTGCGGGGCGTTCACTTTCACAGAGAAACTGTCAGAGAGCATCTTGCATCTCATTCCCGAGCCGAAGTGGCCATCGATTGCGAGGTATGCCGTGCCGAGGCTCTCGTTTATGGAATCTCCGGCGGAGGCGCTCACCTTTATCGGGCGCATCTCTCCTGCGTACATGCGCGGGGCGTCATTGCGCGCGGCAACTGATGCCGCGCCGGCACTGCCCGCTGCCTGCACAGAATCAATTAGGAAGTCCTCGCCCGCGAAGTTTTTGAACGTGAAGTATTCGCTTGCCGAATTTCCGGCAAGCACTGAAATGTTTTTGGTTGAGATGCTAAGGCCGCCGCAGTCCATTGCAACCGGCTGAACTTTTCCGTAAGGGGTTGTAACAGTCCCTGAACTTGGCGCATCAAAATTGGCCGTCCTGCCCGAGGCGTAATTTGGGTTTTTGGCGCTTGCCAAATTGCCCTTTGAAGGGGCCGCCATTTTGTTATTGCTAGAATTGTAATTCTGCTTCGCAACCGGCACATCAACCCATTCCTGCTGCGTCTCTTTTGCCCTGTTGTATGATGTGCTGCCCTGTGTGTTGTAGTAGGGGCTGCCGCTGTATTTGTTCGCGTTCTCAATTTTATTCTGCGCCTTCGCGCCGCTTGAGAGGCCTACGCTAAAGTTTGAGGAAATGTTCCCGCTGCAGCTTGTCCCGTCGCGGAATGTCCCATAAACCGTAACGGTTCCCTGCGCGCTTGGGCCCCTTGGGTTGTTCGCGGCAAACGCATCGAAAGTTATTTTTCCTGCCGAGCCGTTCTGGATTGTTGAATCGAAATTGACATTGTGCGCGCCAGCATCGGCGCCATCAATGAAAACCTGGACATTCTGCACATCGAGGTAGCTTCCGGAATCATTCTTTATGTAGAAAGTTTCGTTCTTTGTCTGCCCAGCGTCAAGTGTAAAGCCCTGCGTTTGCACGCTAACCTGCGAGCAATCCGCCATCTTCACGGGCTTGTATGCGCTTCCAACAAGCGTTGGCTGCTGCGGGGGGTAGTAATAATTCCCGTAATACATCGGGGCATATGTGCCCATCCAGTTAGGGTAGTATGTCCACGTTGAATCGTAGTAGTAATAGCTCGAAGGGTAATAGCTGTAGTGCGAGGCGCTATATGGGTAGCTGTAAAATGAGGGGCTGAAATTGTACCATCCGGGCTGGAAGTAGTTGTAGCTAGCGCCGCTAGAATACCTGAATGGGTAATCGAAGTAGTAATAGTCGCCTGAGATGTAGGTGTATGGGGCAACCGAGTAGGTGTATGAAGAGCCGTTGTATAGCTCGAAGTGGAAATCCTGCGTGCCTATACCGATAAATGAGCTCGCGTGCGGCTCGGTCGCGCCAAAGATTACGAGTGCGATTCCGGCAAGGGTCAAAAACAGAGCGTTTCTCAAGCATCCCACCTCAAGGCCAAAGCGGCCGTTGTATTGAATGGTGCGTTCGGAATATATAAATCTTTTCTCTGTATAACGGGACTAAGTTAATAGTAGTTTTTTATGGGCTTACGCAGGAGTGGTTCCGGATTTGTAGAGGTACAAAACAACCCCGAGATTGCCAGAGGAGTCCCTGCCAACAACGCCCACTTTCACTATATATGGGTCTGAATATGCCCTTCTCTTCACCTCAAATGAGCCGCCCTCGGGGATTTTTTCCGGCTTGCCGCCTTTCCTGCTGATCAAAATAAATCCGCTGCCGCCATCTTCTGCCGGGCTAATTGATGCCACCACTATTGTCTCGTCAATATCTGCAGTGGGCGGGAACTTTCCCCTGAGCGAATCCCGCTCCTGGAAAATCTTGTAGTCAGCCGGTTCGTTCTCTTCTTTGGGCGGCTGCGGCAGCATTGATGAGGCGCCCGCAATTCCTCTCAGAACGGTCCCGTCCAGGAGTTCGACCGCAACTTCGCCCCCGTTAAAGGGCGTGATGGCCTGCCCGTATGAGGCGGCTTCGGGCTGGCCATATGCCATGAATTTGTATGTGCCCGCATTGTAGGGGCCGATTTTCACATCGGATGTGCCCGCAAGCTGCACGGTTTCGCTGTTTTTGTTCGGCCCGACAAGCACGAGCGGATAGGCGCCTGCTTTTGTCGACCATGCCTGGCGCGTTCCCCTGTTGCTTATTGTAATGCCTGTAATGGTGGCATCCTGCGGGAGCCTTATTGTGAGCTTCCATCCAAAATCATTTGCTATTGAGGTGTTGATTCCCTTGCCGGGGGCAAAGGCGTTCCACGACGCGAAATCCCCGCCGGCGGAAACAAGCTCGGCCTTCACATAGCCCTGCTTTTCAGTGCCATTTCCATCCACCTGCCCTTCGCCGGTGGCCGTATTGGAATCCTCCACATGCAATTTTGGCGGCAGGGACTGCCCTGGCAATGGTTTAGGCATTCCATCCGCGCAGCCCGCGGTTAGAATGAGAATGCAAAAAATGGCGGCAAGCGCGGTTGCGCAAACGATTTTTTTCATGCGAAAAAATAAAAGCCGAGGTTGTTAATAAATCCTGCGCGCGGGGGAAAATCGGGATTATTGGCAATTTACTTGTTGCGCACAATTTCCATGTAGATTTTTCCGGAAGAATCCGCCCCTATGTTGCTGACCTTAATATCCGCGCCAATGACCGCAACAAAAGGCTCATCAAGGTCCCCTTTTATGAAGCTGCCAGCAAAGCCGCTTCCGGGCACAAAGCTGCCCGTGGTTATGAACCTGCCGCCCTGGTCATAGAGCTCGATTGTTGCATGGTAATATCCCTGCGGGTCCAGGGTGAGGCTGCCCACATTCGCGCTAAGCTTCTGGCCGGCATACTCTCCGCTGCCTTCGATGTCAACGACCCTCTCTCCCTGGTGGAACCTTGTCTGCGTTGAAACCGCGGCCGGCTTTGGCTTGTTTACTATAAGCTTCGCGGCAAGGCTTGTGCCCTTTGAATTCGAAACCTTCAAATCATATTCATCGTCATTGAGGCCGGGGACCTGGAACTTGATGACCGTTCCGTAGTTGTATGAAACAAGCCCGGAGATTTCCGCGCCTCCAATTGTGACCTTGTTGCCCGTTGCGGTGAAGTTTCTTCCCTTTGCCGTGACGGCGTCATACGGGCTTGCCGCATTCGGCTCAAGGCCTGAGAGCACGGGCGGGTCCACAGCGTCCTTTATGGTTATAATAACCCTTGCAACCGCCATCGCGCCCTTGGTGTCCTCGACCGTGAGGGTTTTTTCCGATGAGCCGCCCGCCATTGGCTTGTCGCAGTTTAGGTACCTGTTCGAAACTATGCTGCACTGTATTGGCAGATAGCCCGGCTGTATGAGGTTGAACTTTAACTTGTCCTTTGAATCCTCGGCATCGGAAGCATAGTCCCAGAGGTCGAACACGCGCAGTGCCGGAGAATCGGTGCGCAGCTCGGTTGCCGGAATGTCCCTTATGAATTTCGGGATTGCGTTTCCCGCGGGCTGGGTTGCCGTGCCGGCGGTGATTTCGAATTTTACCGAATTGCTATTGCCAGCCGGCCCTTCGAGTTTTATATCATAAATTCCCGGCGCGAGCCCGAAGTTCGTGCCGATTTTTGCCGAAACCGAGCCCGTGTTCGCCACGATGGTGGAGGTTTTTTGCATTTCCTGCCCGTTGATTTTTGCCGCCACATTTGATGTTGTGACATTATTGGAAACGCGCACTCCCATGTTGGTTCCGTAAATTTTTACCTCGGTGCCGACCGGCCCTGATGATGGGTCTATTCTTGTTATTGTGGGAATGCTGGTTGGGATGGTGTCCGTCTTTACTGCATTTGAATTAGCGGTATTTGGCGCCGCCGCCACCTTGATGTTGACAGTGTCGCTAATTCCCCTTCCTTTGGGGTCGGCAATTGAAACTGTAACTGTCCCGTTTCCCATTCCTGTCGGCTTTGCGCACACAATCTGGTGGCCGTTCCCGGCATTTGGCCCGGCAGAGCACTGCACCGCTCCCGAGGCGTTTGAGATAGAGCCAAAACTGAGCAAATTCTTGTTTCCGCTGTATTGGACATAATCCCACAAATCGTAAATTGCGGTCCCCGCCGAACTGTTAACCGTTATCTGCTTGTCAGGGATTGGCCTAAGCACTGGGCGTGCCGGCTCGGTGCCAAGGGGGCAGTCGCCCACAACGCTAACAACGTACACTTTTCCGAGCTTTGAATTGTCAATGGCCTCCGATTTTATGTTGTCCATCAGGCTGTCTGTTGGGTAGTGCATCTCATTTACCCATTTCTGGTTCGCCGCATCGAATGACCATGCGCTTGAAACTGTGCATGATGCAAACCAGTCCGTGAGGTTGCGGCCCCTCATAAGCGAATTTGCAGAGACAAAGTTGGTCCCCTTAAAAAGCCTCATCTGCGCCTTTGGCGGGTCAATTGCGCCTGAGAGGTTTACTTTGCACGCATCCGTGAAATATGCGAATACTCCGGTTCCAGCCCTGTCGGGCGTGAGGTAATCGTTTTTGATGTCGTCGCTGTAGGCGGCAAGGGCGTTTGCATAGGCCACTTTTATGTTGCGCGGCGCTGCGGGGTCTATTACGCCATATTCCCTTGTTACGTTGTCAATGCCCTTTTGCTTGACAAGGTATGTGCTGTCTTTGGTGGAGAATGAGTAAATGGCACTTGCATTGCATCCCGAGTAGTCCGCGCCGGCGGGGATGATGTTCCATCCCTTATGGCCCTGGAGCTGGGGATAGGATGTTTCGGCAAGCGCAAAGCCGGAGAACAAAATCAGCGCAACGGCAAAAACAAGCGCAGGCGCGCAAAAAGAATTTTTCATTGCAGAAAGAATATTCAAGGTTGTTAATAAAACCCGCAGATGGGCGCGGCTCCGGATTTTTCCGGCAGATTTTTTTGCCCCCCAATGCGCAAATCCAAATCTGGGCGTTTATTCGTGGTTTGGCTAAAATAGGCATACTCTATTAATTTGTTAATTTTTCTAAGATTATATTAGTAAAACTAATAAACCCGGCTAACCCTTTACGTTGCCGACAGGCTTAAGTGAAAATATTTTTTTGCTGATGCCAATCTCATCCATCGTCGCAATCACTTCGCTAATGTCTTTGTATGCAATCCCAGCCTCCTCCGCAAGCCCGGCGTAGGATGCGCTTTTTACGTAAATTCCGCGCGCTTCCATTTCTTTCTGCAGCGCCTCGCCATTCACAAGCCCTTTTGCTTTCGTGCGCGACATGGTCCTTCCCGAGCCGTGCATGGTGCTGCCAAAGGTCTCATCCATTGCCTTCTGCGTTCCCACGCACACATAGCTTCCGGTTTCCATCGAGCCTCCCACAATTACCGGCTGGCCGGTCTTGCGGAACACGGGCGCAAGTTCTTCATGCCCCGGCCCAAAGCCGCGCGTTGAACCCTTGCGGTGCACCACAAGCTTTTTCATTTTCCCGTCCACCTTGTGGTACTCGAGCTTTGCGATGTTGTGCGCGACGTCGTAGATTAGGTTCATTTCCATCTGCTGGGCAGTTTTGTGGAACACTTCCGCAAAGGCTTCGCGCACGTTGTGTGTGATGACCTGCCTGTTTGCAAACGCGTTGTTTGCGGCGCACGCCATCGCGGCGTAATATCTCTGCCCATCTTCGCTCTGGAAAGGCGCGCAGGCAAGGTCGCGCTCGGGCACTTTTATTTTGTACTTTGGCATGGCCTCGCCAAATGCCTTCAAATAATCGGTCGCGATTTGGTGCCCAGTGCCGCGCGAGCCGCAGTGAACCATAATCATCACCTGCTCATCGCCGTGCACGCCGAACTTCGCCGCAATTTCCTTGTCATAAATGTTCTCGGCGCGGATAACCTGCACTTCAAGGTAGTGGTTTCCAGAGCCCAGCGTTCCTAGCTGGTTCATGCTCCTGCCAATCGCTTTTTCGGAAACATATTTAGATTCGGCCCCGGAGATGCATCCGCGCTCCTCAATCCTTTCAATGTCCTCTTTCCATGCGTAGCCATTCTCAACGCACCACTTCGCCCCGGATTGCATCACTTCAAGCACCTGCTTTCGCGAGAGCTTCACTTTCCCTTTCACTCCCACACCTGCTGGGACTTTGACGAACAATTTGTTTACTATGTCCTTGATTTTGGGCTTCACTTCCTTGTATGAGAGGTTGGTGGAAATTAGTCTCATGCCGCAATTAATATCAAATCCTACAATTCCGGGACTAATTATGCCTTCGGCTGTGTCGAACGCGGCAACTGCCCCGACTGGCGCACCGTTGAGGGAGAACAAAATACAAGCGTAAGGTACTTCCGTTCTTAACCCCAGTGCGCGTCAGGCATCGCGAGTGCATATTTTTGTATCCCGGACAGGCAGGCGACATTTGTCACCTGCTCAAAAACACCGTCATCCATGTTGGCAAACAAATTGTCGTTGGCATAAATCCTCGCGGGAACTTCCATTCCCTTCTTTTCGGTTACAGGGATTTCCCAGACGTTCTTTGAAACCTTGTTTGCCTTGTACTTGGCCATTTTCCACATTCACCTCCGCACCGGCAATGACGCCTCAACTTCCATTTAAATCATTCCAAAATAAGCTTCGTCATGGATAACAATCTAACCGTTAGCGAGGAGCTGGCGGCGCTCCACGGTTATCTTTGTGCCGATGGCTACCTGAGCATAAGCCAAGTTCCGAGGCGTGTGCGCTACGTTGCAGCGCTTCGGAATACCGAGATTGTGCTGCTAAATGATTTCAACAGCAAATTCAAAGCAGTGTTTGGTGTTTTTCCTAAAATATCGAAGCAAATTGATCTTTCCAAGTTGTGCAATAAGCGTATTTGCCTACTTTTGAAAAAGGAATTCGGGTCATTCCATTGCCGTGAATGGAGTTTTCCGGATTATGTTTTTACAACTAAGAATTTCAAGGCTAGCTGGCTTCGTGCAGTTTTCGACTGTGAAGGGTGGGCTGTCTGCAAGAAAGGGATTGATAGGCATATCGGAATTGAAATGGCCAATCCAGAAGGAATACAAAAAATAAAATCCCTTCTTGCAGAGTTCGGAATAGTTGCGGGCTTCAAGATAAAAAAGAGGGGAAAAATTTTCCGCCTCAACATTTTCGGAAAGGAGAACCTTCAAAAATTTTCAAATCAAATAGGCTTTCTTCACCCGAAAAAGCGCGTTGCACTCCAAGCAGCACTTGACTCATATGTGGTCTATAACTGGGAGTTTCCTGAAGAAGAAGCGGCATTGAAAGAGTTTATTTTTCAAAAATTGAACGGGAAATCCCGGGATATTTTTTCCAAGCTTTCTTCAAGCCCGAAAAGAGTCCGCATCTGCTCTTGCGTTCGTGCCAATCTCTTAACAATGCATGGCAAATTGAAAACCGTATTTGGCATAGATTCAAATGTTTCCCGTGAGTGCCTGAATAGCATCGGAACCGTGTATTTCGAGCTTTCAATCAACAAAAAAGAAGCAATGGCAAAACTGCAAAAGCTGGCGCAGGCTCATATGTCCACCACCACTGTCGCGCTATAGCCATGCGCGCTTTTGCCGATTTTGAACATGTGCATTGTAATCGCCTTCACATCATTTCGCAAATTTTCCCTTCCGATATTGTCGAGCAGGTCTCCGGAGCACTCCACGGTCATTCGTAGGCCCTTCGTATTTTTCTGCCTCGCATCCTCCGGGGTTGCCTTGAATTTGCAGAACAGCAGCCCATCAACGTCCTTGATGTAGACGAGCTCCTCGAGGAAATTGTAGAGGAGCTTCTCCTCGTCCGCGCCAACGACCGTGATTTTCTTTTTCTTCTTGGCCCGGATTTTGGAGAGGTCGGACATCGCATCCATCATCGCGTAGCCGCAGTTCTCAAGCAGCCCTTCGAAGGTTTTGCCCCGTGCCTCGAAGGCGATGTCTGCGATTGCAACGTCCGGGAGGAATTTGTGGTCCATTAAATCAATCTCTGTACAAGCGGCTCTTTACCATCTCTCTATTTTGTCAATCTTCAGGCGCACAAGGCGCTGGTACACCGCCTCGGTGATTTCGAGGTCCTTGCGAAGGTACTCGGCAAGCCTTGCGGTGTTGCCTTTCCAGTACTCCTCTGCAACCATTGCCCCGTCCATGTCGGCCTTGTCAATGGAGAGGAAGTCCGCGAATTCCTTTAGCTTGCCGCGGATGTTCCCGAACTTGTACGCCGAGAGCTTTTCGCGGATGTCGATAATTTCCTTCAAAAAGAACGGCACGATTTCGACGTTGTTTATGAAGCTTCTCGTGACAAGGAATGGGATGTCAAAGTCCTTGATGTTAAAGCCGACAAGCTTTGTTGAGAGGGTTTTGCTCTTCCCGATTTCTTTCCAGAATTCGGCGAGAAGCCCCGGCTCGTCATTGCCCATCAGAACAATCGGTTCCGAATCCTTCTTCTTGAGCCCGATTGCAATTATCTTCGAATCAATCGGGTTTAGCAGCTTGATTTTCTCGGCGTGCACTTCGCGCTTCTCGTACTCCTTGCGGTCGAGGGGCACGGTTTCAATGTCGATTATAATGTAGGCCATACTAAACCAAGTTGGGAAAGAGTCGTTAAAAGGCTTTAGCCCGCAGCCCTGATAAGTTTCGGAGAATAAGTTTTCAGAGGCACCTTGGCTATGAACGGGGTGATGCCGGGGCATTTTTGCGCGGCTATTCTAATCAGCTCTTTGACATTTTTTCTGTGGGCCACCACTTTTTCATTGACTATGGCTACCCATTCGCCGGCATACCTGGTAAGGTCTGCGTCGGCGTAAAAATCGTAGTTTTTAGCAAGTGATGTGCTGGTCATAAGTAGAATATTCTTCGAACAGCCTATAAATAGCTTTCTTTTATTCAAACTAAACGAATTAGTTGAGAAGTTACTTCGCTTCCTTGAGATCGATTTCAAGGTGCACGTTCTCCGGAACCTCAACCCTCATTATCCTGCGCAAGGTGGTTTCGTCCGCCTGTATGTTAATCATTCTCTTGTGCACGCGCATCTGCCAGTGCTCGTAGGATTCCGTACCTCCGCCGCAAGGGCCCTTTCTGGTCGGGACCATGAGCTTTTTGGTCGGCATTGGGATTGTTCCTGAGTGCTTTGCGCCCGTTTTAACAGCGACGTCCTGTATTTTGCCGCAAACGTCCTCGAGCATCTTGTAGTTTGTGGATGTTAGCTTGATTCTTGCGGTCTGCATGCACGTTCACTCTTTTTTCCAAACGACTCTAATCTCTCACCAAAATAAACCAAATTGATATTTTGAAAAATTAATTGCGGGCCGCCTTTCAGGGCGGGCCGTGTTAATTTTACTTCGCCGGCGCTTCCCTTGGCGTTACCGAGAGAACAACGCCCGCCGCTACCGTGTTTCCCATGTCGCGGATTGCAAACCTTCCAAGCTGCGGGAACTTCTTGAATTCCTCGACAACAAGGGGCTTAAGCGGCACAATCTTTACGATTGCCGCGTCTCCGGTCTTCAGGAACTTCGGGTTCTCCTCGACAACCGCTCCGGTCTTGGGGTCAATCTTCTTCTGGATTTCCTCAAAGCGGCAGCTCACCTGCGCCGTGTGTATGTGGAACACAGGCGTGTAGTGGAGCGGGATTGCCGTCGGGTGGTTTAGCACGACAATTTGCGCCGTGAAGTCCTTGACAACGGTTGGCGGATTGTTCACATGGCCTATGACATCGCCCTTTGCGATGTCCTTCTTTTCAACTCCGCGAAGGTTGACTCCGACATTGTCGCCCGGAACCGCTTTTTCAAGCTTTTCGTGGTGCGCCTCAACGCTCTTCACTTCGGCCACCTTGCCTGAAGGCATGATGACGACCTTGTCGCCCGGCTTTATTATGCCTGAAACGACCTTGCCCGTAGGGACGACTCCAACCCCTGTGATGTTGTAGACATCCTCTATTGGGAACCGCAGAGGCTTATCTACGCCGCTCTCCGGCTGCTTAAGCGTGTCAAGGACCTGTACGAGGGTCATGCCCTTCCACCATGCCATTTTTCCGGTGGACTTTGCGACGTTTTCGCCTTCCCATGCAGACATTGGCACGTACTGGACCTGGTCTTCCTTAAAGCCCATTCCTGTGAGCATCTTCTTCATCGCGTCGCGCATTTCGTTGAACTTGGGCTCTGCGTATCCGACCGTGTCCATCTGGTTGATTGCAATTATGAGCTGCTTGACCCCCATCACCTGTGTGAGGAACGCGTGTTCGCGTGTCTGAGGCTGGGTCCCTGCAATGTCCGGCCCGGTTTTTGCCGAAACAACGAGCACGGCGGCGTCCGCCTGCGAGGTTCCCTTTATCATGTTCTTGATAAAGTCCTTGTGGCCCGGAGCGTCGATAATTGTGAACATGTTCTTGACGCCGGTGAACTTCTTGTACGCGACATCGATAGTAACTCCGCGTTCCCTCTCTTCCTTGAGGTTGTCCATTACGTACGCGAATGCGAAGGTGCCTTTTCCCTGGGCCTCGGCTTCGGCCTTAATCTTGCGGTAGTCCTGCTCTGCGAGCGCGCCTGTATCGTACAGGAGCCTGCCGACCGTTGTTGACTTGCCATTGTCAACGTGCCCGATGAATATCAGGTTAATGTGTGGTTTTTCTGCCATTTTAAATGCACCTCCAAATAATCTCAATAAGCCCAAAGCCCACTTTAAAGCTGATTTAATAGCTACCTAAACTTCCTAAAAAAGGTTTAAAAAACCCGCCCCCACCCTCCGGGCACCAAACGCCCCAAAATCGGCTGCAATGTCCATTGAATGGCTACCGGTCTTTTGGGCAATTAGGCTCTTTTTCTGCCCGCGCGCGAAACCACAAATATTACCGCAATCCCAAGAAGTGCGGCGAGGGGGAAGGGAATTTCCGGGACTGTGAAGCGCTTTTCCGCAACAGTTATGTATATGGAGGCGATGTTGTCAGGCCTCGAAGGGTCCGGCGTGCCGTCGAGCTGCTCAACCTGCGCGACAACAAGATAGTTTCCGGGCCGGACATTTTTGAGCTCGATTTTTGGCGAGCCAGAGCCGCCAAGGATTATTTCAACCTCCTGCTTATTCTCGGCATTGTTCACCTCGATATGCCCGTATTCGTCTCCATAAACTGTGCGCAACCATGCCTGCACCTTGGTTATCTTGTATTCCGGCGCATTGCCGGGGGCTGCGGTATTTTTTTTCCATACGCTAAGGTTGACGGTCAGGCTCTCGTGCGGATAATAGTATGTTTTGGCGGGTTCAAGGGACATTTTGGTTATCGCAACAAGATTGCCTGAAGTGGTGTTGGGTGCCCTTATGAAAACAGTCTCAGTGCCGCCAACACCACCGGTTCCACTTCCGCCCCCCGGTGGGACAATTACCACACCGCCCGACGGATTTACGGTTACCTGCATTGTGGCGCTCGGTGTCTGTGCATTAAGGTTGTCCTTTGCAACCGCCTTGAGCGTGTGGATGCCGGCAGTGGCATTCCATGCAACTGCATAGGGGGCTGCCGAATCAACGCCAAGAGATGTTGTGCCCGCAAAAAACTCGACCTCTTTTATCCCGTCATTATCGGCTGCTGTTGCCTGGATTGGGATGGCCATTGCTGTTGCGCCCTCACCGAGCGTGAAAACAGCGCTGTTTGCAGGGCTTGTGATTGAAACTGTTGTCGGGTTTGCCGCCGGATTTGGGTTGACGGTTATTCTAACAGATTTTATGTCAACGAGCGCGGGCGTTCCGCTGTCTGTTGCCTTTGCGGTGGCGGTCCAGCCCCCTGCTGCCAAAGGTCCAACATCAGCAGAGCAGGAAGGCGAGCCACTGCAACGGTCGAGGGCGGCAAATCCGTCTCTTTGCAATGTGGCAACAACACTTGGCACCCCCCCGGCATCACTCGCGCTCGCTTCGATTCTGATTACCGCAGGCGCGATGAATTGCGGGGGATTTGCCAGGGAGGTGACTTTAAGTGTTAGGGTCGGGGGGGTATTGGGCGGGCTGCACGATGGGGTAAAATCAAAATTTGCCGCCGCGCCGCACAAAACCCAGTACGCGTCATAATTGCCCAGCGCAAAGTTTTCCTTTGTGCCGCGCAGGTTGGTAAATGAGGGGTCGGTTGACCACCATTTCGAAAAATTCCCCTTGGCCATGGTTTTGCATGTTGCATCCCGCCCGCTTAGCTCCTTGAGCATTCCTGCTGCATTGTATTTGTTTCCGCAAAACGGGAATCCCACAAGCGATTCTTTGCCGGAAATTTTTGCCCCAACAGGCGAGGAGAGCTCGGTGCCGTTGAATATGATTGCATAATCAGTAGAAAGACGCAAAGAAAAACCCTCGCCCATTGCAAGGTCATTGACCGTCCCTGCAGGGAACCATTTTCCTTCAAGGTCATCAAATGTGGCCGTGATGAATTTTTTTGTCCCTGAGGAATTCCTGTACACAAAGAGCTGGGCGCCATTTGCGTTCGGGAAAAGGTCGTCAATCTTTCTTGAGACCGGCTCTACCGGGAGAGTATAATAATAATCGTTCCCGCCCGTGAGGATTATCTGCCCTGTCCCTATGCCCTCGCTGCACACGCCCTGCCCGCACGTGCCCCCGCATTCAACCGGAGCCTGCCATTGCGGCGCAATGCACTGCGCCTTGTGCTTGTCATCAGTGCACCTGAACGAATTGTTCGGGGCGGTCTGCGTCGAATCAACCATGCACGAATTCGAGGAGTGGCACCTTTTCTGGCCGGCTGTGTCGGCGCTGCATTTCCCTGTGTGGCATTCAATGTCAGATGTGCACAAGAGCCCGTCGGCGAGTTTGCACGCCGCCGTCCTGCTTGATGCCACGGCAGGTGTTGCAAGGTAGGAATTGCATGTGTTCTGCCCGGGGCATGTTGCCGGCGCTTTCCATGTCCCATTTTCGCACTGGTAAATGGGCGTTTTGTCGCCAAAGAGGCATGTGGAATTTGTGTTTCCTATTTCCCGGAATGTCCTGAGGTATTCCCCCGGCGGGAGGCCGGTTTTGTTGACTTCAAAATCAACGCAGCTTGCCGCATTGGAATGGCACCTTTTTGTCCCGAAAATGTCGGGGTCGCAGTTTCCGAAAATGCATTCGGAATCATCTGCGCACACATTCCCGTTTGCCAGCTTGTCTGTCTGGTTTATCCTCATCAGCGGGTCGCCGATTGCAAGGTTTGCCGTCTCCTTTGCAACTGATGAAAGGAAGCTCTCGCCAAAAGTCATCCCCACCGCATAGCCTGAGAAAAAGTCGGCTATGTTGTTGATTCCCGGAACGTTTGGCTCAGAAACATTCCCCACAGCCCCCGCAAAGCTTGAAGAGTAATTGCTGCCCCCGAAAGTGTTCGCGCTCATGGCATCTGCAATTTTGCTCTGCAGCTCATTTGCCATGTCGACAGAATGCTCAGGGTTTCCTGTAAAAGTTGTCGCATTGAAGCTCTCAATTGTTGTCATTATTGCCCTGTTTGACACCTTTGCCAAAACCGCCGGGATTGCTGCCGCCCACTTATTTGTGTAGCCGGGGTGGTAGTGGCCCCTGCCGGCATAGCCTGAAATTTCCCCCCCGACCGCAAGGGGCTTTGCCGATGTGGTTTCGAGGATTATATTGCCCTGGTTCACAGGCGTGGAAGCCAGACTGTCCCTGGCACCCGCCAGTTCGTTCCATATGCTGTCGCTTGGCCCGCTCTGCTCATAGGTATCAAGGACCCATTTTGTGCCGGCAAGATTTGGCGCAGGGCCTGTTGCCCTGTCAATCATGTGCAAAACATCCTCGAGCTTGTATGCCGTGAGGTATGTCACCGCGTATTTGTAATTTGATTTGCCGGGGTCGGAATAATCATCGGGGTTGAAGTGCAGCTTTATGCCGCGGTAAGCATTGTTTATCGGGGGGATTTTGCTGAAAAATGTGCTGTATTCCTGCGTATTTTCCGCAGGGTTGAAATACTTGCCATAATCTGTATCAAGCGAGAGTATGAGCGAGGTGGGAAAGTCGGTCTGATACGCTGCCGATATTTTGTAGGGGACATCCTTTGCTATTGCAACATGCGTAATTTTCAGCGACGGGTTGTCATTGATGTGCTTTCTGAAAGGCGCCACGACATCTTTTATGAAAAAATCCAGGTTTGTCACTTCCCTGTTCTCGACAAGGTGGCTATCCGGGATTGCAATCCCAAGCTTATTCGCGCCCGGCCTTTTGGAAACATAATAGTCGCAAATCTGGGTTGACACTGCGCTGTTTGAATTGTAGAGACAGAGGGCATTTTGGTTTGCTGGCGCCGGCGGGGCAAGCGCGTTGCCAAACCCTGCCATGAGCAGTGCAATAAATATGGCTGCAAGAAACCTGCCTGCACTGCCTTGGGGCAGTGTCACGTCAAAGATCATCAGGTTAAATAATGGAACTGCAGTTTATAATTTTATTTTTTGGGCGAAACAGAAATCCTCAGAGGCCCTTCATTCCCGCGCCCCGCCGCGCGCTTGTGCAGATTTTCCATACTAATCGCCCTTGCCCGTTCTTATCCTTGCGGCAAGAATAACCATCACGGCAAGCACGAGGCCAGCGATTGGCGGAATTTCCGGGACCGCAGTGGGGTTGTCGTAGACCTGCACGAAGGTTCCTGCGGTGTTGTTGAATGTTACAGGGTCGCTTAGGGCCTTTGAGGAATCATCATAGATTTCAGTAATTGTCGCCGTGAGCGTGTAGTTTCCCGGCGCAAGGCCTGTGCCCGGGGCGTTAATGCCGAACTTGCCGGGATTGTCGACGCGCCGCCCGCATATTTTTATGAGCGCCTTTGGGTCGGTGCAGTCTATTGCGCCATTGAGGCCCGAAACGAGGGATTTAAAGACAACCGAATCGTCCGGCATTGCAATTGCCGGCGAACTTGGAAGTATTCTTGCTGTCTTGAATTCAATCCTTTCAACGAGCGGCTCTGCGTTCGTTTTCCTCTCAAGCCTTCTCACAGTTATTAGCGGATTGATGGTATCGCCAGAACGGTACGCCTTTTTTTCGGTCGTGATTTCGATGCTCACAAGGTCGTCCTGTATTTTTCCGGCTCCCGGCGAGCAGCAGGTCCTTGCGCCCGACGTGTCATTGCAGAACTCCTTGTGCCCAAGTGTTGATGAGCGGACTTCTGGCAATATGCAATCGATGCGGCACATATCGCCCGGATCGCACACGTCAGCCTGGGTTGTAGTCGGCGGCTTTGCCAAGCAGCAAACACGGTTGGGCGGGCAGGTTTTGGTTGGGTTGGGATTTTGACTTGCACTGCAGCCAGGCGGGCTGTTTTCGCAAGTTCCCCCCGAAGGCACGCATGTGTATTTGTCATCGTCATTTATTGTCACGGTATCCTCGGGCTTTGAAATTGTGTACGCGGTGTTTGATTGTATTGTGAATGTTGCCCTCTTTGAGGCCGGGCCGACAACATCATTGTTTGTGGGCGTGAGCTTTATCTGAACGCTTGCAGGGCAGGTGATTGGGACAGTATTTCCAGCCGGGTCAAGAGAATAATCCGCGCCGTTTTGCGCGCTTCCCGAAGCTTGATATGCAATGCTTATCTGCCCGTGGCTTTGGTTTGCGCAGCTTAGGGTTATTGCCGAAACAGGCCCGCTCTCGCTTATGCTCGCAGGCGCGGCGCTGATTGAAACATCCGGCTTTTTCACGCAGCACATCGTTGCCCCCGCGTTGTCGTTGCACGTTCCCTGCAGCCAGTCCTGCTGCTCATCCGCGCCGCAGCTTGATTTGCACGTGGTTGTGGGAATGCCGCTTGTGCACGCAATCGCCGCCGGATTGAGGCAGCACTCTGCGGCAACCCCGTTTTGCGTGCAGAGCGGGTCCGAGCCGGTTGCCGCATTGTCCTTTATTTTTCCGGCAGCAGAGCAGCTTGGAATGCATGTGGCTGCGGGGTTGTCGCACGCATCATCGGTAATGTCAACCGAGTACTCTGACCAGCCGGACCTGTTGAGCCGGCTGTCCTGCGCGAGCGCCTGGAATTTTTTCACTCCGATGCCGGCCCATGTGTGCGGGGCAGCTGTTTGGGAAATGCCTGAGTTCACAAGGCCTGTTGGCGAGGGCAGCCATTCATCTGCCACGCCGTCCAAAGTCCAGTCAACTCCATATCTTATCCGGTCAAGGTCCGGGTCATTTGATGTGAATTTATATGAGAGCTTGGCATTCACCCTGCCGGTCTGCGGCCCCTCGATTTTTGGCGCTTCCGGCGGGCCGTTTGGGGTGCAGCAAACTTTCCCGCCCGCTGCGTCGTTGCATGTTTTGGTGGCTTTCACCGTGTCAAATTCAGGGGCGATGCAGGAAGAACGGCACCTATCGCCGGTTTCGCAGGCGGTTATTGCCGGAGGCCTTGGCACGCAGCACAATTTCCCCCCCGCGCAGGTTTTCGTCTTGTCCTCCTCTTCTGCTGCGGAGCAGGATGTTTTGCAGTTTGCGATATCGCATGTGGGGGTGACGGTGGTCGCAGTTACATTATAGCTCACGGTTTTCGTGCACGTTCCTGTTGCGCCCTTCTTGTCGGTTACTGTAAGGGTTGCGGTGTAGGAATTTGTTGCGGCGGAGCTTGTGTAGGTGTGCGCTTTTCCCGTGGAAAGGCTTGCAACCGATTCGGCAGGGGTTGGCTTTCCATCAGCCCCAGAGTCACCATATTGTATGCTCCCGGATGTTATTGGGGTTCTTACCGCGTTATCCTCCTTGTCGGAAGCGGTCGCGGTGAACGTGAATTTTTTCGGGTCGGTTTTGTCCTGCGCGGCATTTAGGGTGCATGTGGGCGCGGTGTTCGTGGGCGTGACAGGGGGCTGTGTTGAAGACCTCAGGCAGCAAATTTCCCCAAGCGAGCAATCGCCCCTCGCGCCCGCCGCGGCATCCACAATTATGTCCGTCCCGCACGAGAAGCCGCAGTATTGTGTGGGAATTTTCAGGCAGTCCGATTGCCTGTAGCAAGTCTTGCCTGTGGGGCATGTTTTCCCGCTCACGGGCACATACCCGTTGGGGGCGAAAATTTCGCATGTCTCGCCGAACGCCGTGTTGCAGGTATATGACGGGTTTTTTACGCAGCAGGCTTCACCGGACCTGTAGCATGTCTGCGTGAGGTCGGGGGATTCATTGTAAATTGCACATCCCGCCTGCGAATTCCTGCATGTCCCGTTGCACGAGCCAATTCCGCCAGGGATGCAGCAAACCCCGCCCGCGCAGTAATCGCTGCTCTGAGACTCTCCGGGGTTGCACCCCGTAGCGCCGCTGCGGCACGTGCCGCTCCCGCCGCAGCTCGATGTTCCTGTATATACGCAGCACTTTTCAGAGCCATAGCTGCACGCGTCAAGGGTTTGCTGGTAGCCAGAATTGCATGCCCCGAATTGGCACGCCCCGCCCTTGTTTGTGCAGGCATTGCCGGTTCCAATTCCGCCGCCTCCCCCGCCGCCAAATCCGCCCCAGCAGCAGTTGTAGCCGCCGTCCATCCACCCATTGCATGTTCCAATGGAAGTTCCTGCGGCGCCGCAGAGCTGGTTTTGGCAAACGCCCATGCATGTGCCTGCAAGCGAGTTAGCTGAAATCAAAAGAAGAAATGCCGCCGAGAATAAGGCGATAGTGGCATAATTCCAAAGCCCGCGCATGCGTATATTTATTGCTTTCCAGTATAAAAATCGTGCAAGTGGCGGATTTTGCGCATTATAGGCAAGGCGGGGGTTCCAATGCCACAAAGCTTAAATAAGTGCCGGCACATGATTTTCCTGTGGTAAAATGGCTAATATGACCCTGTCAATCGAAGATGATACCAAGGCAAGGATGGAAAAGCACAAGCACATAAAATGGTCCAGTGCGGTGCGTTCCATAATTGAGAGCCGCCTTGACGATCTTGAAGAGGTGGAGAGGCTTGCCAAAAAGAGCAGGTTCACAAAGTCAGATGCCAATGAGCTTACTGAAAAAATCAACGCCTCTATAAGAAAGCATGTTAAGGTGCTGATGGATGAAAGTAACCGTTGACGCCAACATTCTTTTTTCCTGCCTCATAAAGGGCGGGCTTACAAGAAAAGTGTGGCTATCGCCCACATTGTCCCTGTACTCGCCTGATTTCATCCTGGAGGAGCTCGAAAAATATCGGCCATTGCTGCTCAAAAAACACGGGGGTTCCGAAGAGCAATTAAGTGCACTCTTGGAGAAAATGCTGCGGGTTGTAAGGTTTGTCCCTGATAAAGAGCTGCTGCCATTCATTCCTGCAGCATCAACGCTCCTGAAGGATAAAAAGGACATCTTTTACCTTGCCTGCGCGCTCAAGGAAGGCACCGTGGTGTGGAGCAATGACAAGGGGTTCAAATCGCAGAAAAGAGCCGGTGTCTTCACGACCGAGGAAATGGCAAAGGAATTCGGGCACCTTTAACACTATTTTCGGGTCAAATAATGGCTTTACTTTATTCCATGTAGTGGCTCGCCGGCTTGGGGTCTGGGTCCATCCCCTTTCTTTTGCGGATTTCGGAAATCGTTGCCTTCTGCAGTTCGCGCGGGAGCACTTCGAACCCTGCGTACTCCGCAGTCCAAAGAACGCGCCCCTGCGTCGAGCCGCGGATGCTGCTTGAAAACCCAATGAGTTCTTTTACCGGCGCCTTGCCGATAATAATTGATGAGTCGCCTTCCTGGCGCATGTCGGTTATCTGCGTGCGGCGCGAGCCAAGCTCCTTGCTCACGGCACCGAGATAATTTTCCGGAACTGTAATTGTAAGCAGCTGCTTTGGTTCGAACAGTACCGGGTCAGCCGAGAGCATGCACGCGTAGCATCCTTTCAAAACTGTGGGCAGCATCTGCGCGGGGCCTCTGTGTATCGCATCCTCGTGCAGTGAAGCGTCCTCCAGCATTATCATGACCCCAAAGCACTTCTCTTTCGCAAGCGGCCCCTGGTCCATCGCGTCCATGAATCCCTGTATCACAAGCTCGCGGATTTCGTGCAGCGCCTCGATTCCCTTTGTGGTGTCAACAAGGACATTTCCGTTGTGCACCGCCCAGATTTTCTTGGACATTTCGTTCTCAAATCCCATCTCGTGGAACATTATCGCCTTGTCGCGGTCCTTTGGCTTTACCTTTCCGTTGAAATGCGACTTGAGAAGCTTGTCAAGGATTTCTGCGGGTATTCTCTCGCAGCTCATCAGCAGCTTGTTGTGCCTGTTCGGGCTCTTTGCCTCAAGCGAGGGTGAGCTCTTTAGCACGGTTTCGCGGTAAACAACAATCGGCGGCGAGACGGTAATCGGCACGCCGTGGTGCTTTTCAATCCTGTACTGGTTGATTTCAAGGTGCAGCTCGCCCATCCCCGAGAGCAGGTGCTCGCCCGTGTCCTGGTTGATTGTCGCGCGCAGGTTCGGGTCCTCTTTTGTAATCTGTCTTATTACCTCAATGAGCTTTGGCAAATCCTTTGTGCTCTTCGCCTCGATTGAAACAGTGATGACCGGTTCAACCTCTGTCATGAAGTTTTCAAACGAATTGATTTCTTCGGAGCTTATTGTTTCTCCTGCGAAAACTTCGCGCATTCCAACAAGTGCTGCGATGTTTCCTGCCTTGATTTCCGTAACTTCGGTAAAATCCGGCCCCATGAAGAGCCCGACCTTCTGAAGGATTGCGTCCTTTTGCGAGCCGATGAGCCTTACCCTGCTTCCTTTTCTGACTTTTCCAGAATAAATTCTTCCCGTGGCAATGTCTCCGGCGTGCTCATCCACAGACACGTCGGTTACCATCATCGCAAGCGGCCCGTTCTCGTCGCATCCGCCCATTGATTTTCCGGCGGCGCTTTCAGGGTCGCCCTTCCAGATTACGGGCATCCTGTACTTCTGCGCCTTAAGAGGGCTTGGAAGGTGCGTGAGTATCATTTCAAACATGGCCTCTGAGAGCTTGCTTAGTTTTGCGAGCTCTTTTTGGTTGTCTGATTTGAGGTACTCGTAAACCTGCTTGAATGTGATTTTGTTAACCGCCATGCGGGGCACGTTGATTGCCCACTTGTTGTAAGCGCTTCCGAATGTCACTGTTCCGTCCTGAACCTTCACTGTCCAGTCTTCCTTAAGGCTCTCCGGCATGCTCTTTGAAATGAGGCTGTTGACGTGCGTGATGACCTTTACAAAGCGCTCCTGCATCTGCTGCTCGGTTAGCTGCAGCTCATTAATTAGCCTGTCGACCTTGTTGATGAAAAGCACAGGGCGCACGAATTCACGCAGTGCCTGGCGAACAACAGTTTCTGTCTGCGGCATTACGCCTTCGACCGCGTCAACGACAAGTATAACTCCGTCAACCGCCCTCATTGCGCGGATGACCTCCCCCCCGAAGTCAACATGGCCCGGTGTGTCAATCAGGTTTATCAGGTACTGCTGGTCCTTGTAGGTGTGCAGGAGCGAGATGTTCGCGGCGTTGATTGTGATTCCGCGCTCCTGCTCCTGGTCTTCAAAATCCATTACCCTCTGCTGGCCAGCGAGCTCCTCGCTCATAAGGCCTGAAGCTGCGATGAGGGAATCAGCGAGGGTTGAATTATGGACAACTATTGTTTCCGCCACAAAGTTCCTCGTTTCAGGTACGCTGAAATCGTAAACTGTTTCCTCGAAGCCTTCTTCAATCGCGGCAACTTCCGGGAAATAAAGCTGGGGGAAATCTTTTTGTTTTAAAACCATCTTTTGGTTATTTGATGTTACGGACTCGTGGCTATTTTCAGATGGAAGTTTTTCCGGATTGGCTCCAACTATTCTTTGCCCTGCCTTGAGGTCCTTTGCTTCTGTGTAGGAGAATTCGTTTCCGTCAAAAACAAGGTATTTGTGCTCCGGGGTGGTTGTTACCTCTGCCCCGTTTCTTGTCCGGACTTTCAGGACTTTTCCGCCCTTGAGTTTCCATGCATGCGAAATTTCCTTCACAAGCACTTTCCCGGTTTGGCTGTCAACGGAGAAGACCTTTGCAGGCCTATTGAGCGAGTACACGGTTTCAGATTCATTTTCCCTTACTTTTGCCCCGTTCAGCGACGCCTTTTCAAATAGCTCTTTTGCGCTCACAAGGGAGCCGTCTGCCAGATGCAGCCTTGTTGAAGGCGCAACGCATTTCCCATGGTCGATGTGCGCGACAATTCCCATGTTGCGGATGTTTGCCCGGTTGCCCATCAGGCTTTCCGCGAGCTTTGCAATCTCTTCCTTCTTGGCCATGCAATCAAATCCTGAATTCTAAATTAATTTTCACTCACCAAAAATAAAAACAAGGGGCGTCCGGGCAAAAGGCAACCGGGCATTTTTTGCCCATGCAATAATTTACCTCGACGCCTTCGCAATCCTTTCCACTTCGTCCCTTCTGCGCACCGAAAAGCTCGTGCTCTCCTCTCCGGCAGCGGCAATAAGCTCTTTTGCGAGCGCTTCTGCCGCGCTGACCTTGTTGTTAAATGAACCCTGGAATGCCGCGAGCGCGACATTCTTTAGCGACTCGTCAACCTTTTTGAGCGGCGCGACATCGACCGAAACCGTGTAGTAAACCCCGCCCCTCTTTATCCTTGTGGTGTCTTCTCGCGGGCCCGCGTTCTGGATTGCCATCACAAGCACCTGTATGGGGTTTTTTGCGGTGCGCTTTTCAACAAGTTCGAATGCTTCCTCAACAATTCGCATGGTCTGCAATTTCTTGCCCATCACTCCGCGGCCGCGGATGTACTTGCCCGAGAGCTTTCGCTTTCCCTGGCCGGTTCTCATAATCTTGTTTGCGAGCCTCTCGACAATGCTAAGGTTTGCCTTTGCGAACCTTCTGCGTGTCTTCCTTCCGAATGTGTGCGGGATTTTCTTTGTGGCGAGCGAGACATACCTCATAAGGCTCGGGTCGCTTATGACAACTTCGCTAGGGTCCCACTTGCCGAACACAAGCATTGGCTTCTCTTCCGCGACTTTTTCAGTTTTTTCCGCCATCCAAACACACCCAAAAATCCATTGATGCAAATTAATTATTTACCTCTTCACCTTCTCCTCGGCGGACAGGTCCGCCGTCAGACCTGTATCCCCCTTCGGGGAAACTTGCTTCGCACTTTCAAACATTACCATTACCTCTTAACTTTTTCCTTCCTTCCCGTGCGCAGCATCTGCAGCGCGATTCCGTTAACGTGCGTAACCCTGTATTTCACTCCCCACAGGTCCCCTTTAGGCCCGCCCTGCGCGCCCCCAATTCCTTCCACGATTACCTCGTCGTGCTCTTCGATAAATGATATTGCCTTATCCTTCGGTGCGAGCGCCGTTACTTCGCGGCCGTTCTTTATCAGCTGCACGCGCACGCACTTGCGTATTCCTGAGTTCGGCTGCTTTGCCTCGACTCCGCGCTTTTCAAGGACAATTCCCTTTGCCTGCGGCGAGCCTTCAAGGAGGTCGATTTTTTGCCAGGTGCCAATCTTCATGTCCCTCTTCTTGGTGTTGCGCGCGTCCTTTCTGCGCCACTTCTTGCGCTTCTTTTCCATGCTCCTTGCGGAAAATTCCCCGTCGCCCATAAGATTCACAATCCTTTTTGCTTTCCCTTCGTTTCCTACCGAATCCTCACTTCATCAATGCTATAGTTCCTGTTTGCAAGCTCTTTTATTTTCCTCAGTCTGCCCATGTTGCCGAGGAGGATTTTTTTGTTCGCCGCATCCGCTTTCACAAATGCAACCTTGTTTTCCCCCAAAGCCTTTACCTCAACCCCTTCCAGTTTTGCGTTATAAAATGCCTTTTCAAAAAACTTCTCCGGCTTTTCGGTGTACTCGAAGAGTTCCACCCTTTTCCGGATTTTTTGCGTCATTATCTTTACGTTGCTCCCGTTCTTCCCTATTGCCTGGCTCATCTGGAGCTCCGGCACCATAAATATTACAGAGTCGCCGCTCACAACACAGTCCCTTGCGCTCACTTTCGCCACAAGGTCTAGCGTATTCATCAGCTGTATCTGTTCTGTGCCAAGCTTCAAATCAAACCACATTCACTAATACTTCCAAATATTTCCATTGCCCTTACTTGCTCTCTGCTCCAGAGGCGACGATTTCGAGCACCTTGCTCTTGCCCTCGTCCTCAATTGCCATGACGCTTATCGTGAAAGGCTTTCCGCAAACGCTTCCGAGTTCAAGGCCCGTTCCTGCGAACATGTATGCCGGGGTTTGCGAGATTTGCGCGAAAGAAACAAGCTTTTCGCGCGCGAGCTGCGGGATGTTGCTTGTGATTACCAAAAGTTTTGCCGTGCCGTTCTTGATGCTCTTCTCCGAGGACTTGGTGCCGAAAAGGACCGCTCCGGTGTCAACCGCCCTTCTGATTTCCTTGTTGGCGTCAACGCCAGCTGCCTTGGGTGCTGCCGCGCCTCCGGCCTTTGATGCTTTTGCCTTTGCCACAGCCGACACCTCAGCTGGCGAGGTGGACAACCTTACGGTTGGCCTTGCTCGCCCTGTTCGCACTAAAACAACGTTCCATTGAACTCACCAAAATAAATTATGTTGAAGTATCAAAGCCTTAGAAGAAGACCTTACTCAGCATATTGCTTCTCAAGGCTGATTTCAATTCAACAATCCTTAATTGCTAATATTTATAAAGGTTGGGTTGAAAAGCCGAAATTAGTGCCAAAAATCCAATATGCATTATTTGGAATTAATTCATTCACAATTAATAAGTTCCACAACGTATTTCTAAGCATGGGATTCAAGGCGCGTATCCAAAGCATTTTACCATCTTGGCGCAAAAAACACGTTCTTCAAGGGGGGAATAAGACACCCCATGTCAATATTTCAAAACACAGTGCAAGTCCCATTCCCAATCCTGGTGAAAGGATAGCATTTGCCAAATTAATAAGAGAACTGCGCTCTAAAGATAGAAAGCCTGACCTTGCAGCGCAATCTCATTACCGGCTTGACCGGGACTTGGGCTATTTTCCAAATGCCAAAGATTTGGAAAATTCGCTCCAAAAACACCTCTTTGCATCAAGTGGCCCAGTGAGGGTGCTTGATAAGGGCGCAGGGAGTGGACGGTTTGCCACGAGCCTCCGTGATAAAGTAGGCGCCGATAGGAATAGGTTGGAAATAACTACTGTAAGTCTAACCCGCAGCATTACTGCCGAAAACAGGCCTAGCATAAATCATGAGCGGGTTGGTATTGGCATCAATATGAAACACAGGCACAGGTTTCACCTAATTATTGATTTCTCTGGTGAAGATTGGCGACTTCCAAAGGACAATTTGCGGCAATCAATTTTGAAATCTTTATCATTGCTGGAGAAAGGTGGTGATCTTTTCACGACCATTAGGCTCTCCCAAGCCCCTTCAGAACATATTTTTACTTATGGGGAATTTGACAAGTGGTCGGATCAACTGTTTGCTAAAGGGACTATTTGCAGTTCAAAGATTTCTTTTGAAGAAGATGGCGGATCTTTTGCTATTGTCCACTTTTCAGTTTGAAGAGTAATTTAGGCTTAAGCGACTATTTCTTCATCACAAGCGTGACGCGCCCGGTCCCGACCTTTATGGGCTGCCCCACAATGATGTTTTCGACAACGCCCTCAAGGTTCTCTATTTCTCCCTTGAACGCGGCGTCGAGCAGGTGCTTGACCGTTTCCTCAAATGCGGCCCTTGCAAATGGAGATGCCTTTCCGCGCGTGATTCCCGTCCTTACAATTCCGCGTATCTCCCCGTCCCAGGTCATAAGGTCTGAGAGGAGCATTATGTGGCGGATGTCAACTGCAATCCCGTTCTCCTTGAGAACTCCGCTCAGTTCGTTTACAACCGCAATTCTTCCCGCCTCGATTCCGAGCACGGCTGTGATTTCCTTTATGTCGTTTGTCTTTGTGCGCGCCCCGTCGATTTCGGGCAGCAGAACAATCGCCTTGAGGTTTGTTCCCCTGGTCTTTATCACGTACTCGTCGTCTTCTTTTGCGACGATTACTTTTTCGATTCCGCGCACTCCCTGTATCCTTGTGCCCTTTAGCTTGTTTATCGACCTTCTGATTTTGAGGAGCGGCTCGTTTTTGAAGTTGAATTCGAGGATGTTCTTTTCCTTTCTGCGCGCGTCCTTTTTCATGTGCTTTTCGATTTTTCCGATAAGGTCCTCGGCGTCCACATTGCGCAGGTGGATTTCGTCCCTGTTCAGTTCAATTGTGACCCTGCCCTTGAAGAGGTCTTCCTTAACGCCCACAACATCGCTAACGCGCACATCGATAAGTGATTTTGCGAACTTGTCAACTTTTTCGAAGTTCTTGCGCATTTCCTTGTCAAGCATGTGCAGTGTCATTGACGGGTACTTTGCCTTGCTTCTGCCGTCAACAATTTCCTCAACGCGCTGAATTCCCGAGCCGACAGACACTTCCGCTGAACCCGCGTAGTGCTTTGTCCTAAGCGTTAGCTGCGTTCCGGGCTCTCCCAGGCTCTGCGCCGCCACAATTCCAACGGCTTCGCCCGGCTCGACAACAAGGTTCGCGAAGTGCTCGCTGATTCTTTCGAAGAGCTTTTTCTTCTCGCCCTCTTTTAGCTTTAGGTCCTCGCACGCGCTGTCAAAGTCGCGGAGCACTTTTTCCGGCAGGCCGTCCTTGTCGAAAAGGTCGCCCGCAACGTAGACCCTCTGGATTTCCACAGGAACTTCCTTTGGCGCCTTCGGCTTTTTCGGGGCCTTGAGCTTTTTTTCCTTCGCTGCTTTTTTCTCTGCCATTTTGTCCACATCCAGGCTTAATCTTTAGATTTGCCAGCGGCCTTATCGCTGTGCATTTTTTCAAGTTCCCTCTTCACGGAGATGCTTCTTCCCTTGAATGACTTCTGCGGGAACACTCCGTCCTCTCCGTACTTGTACTGGATAATGTTCTTGTTAGATGTCCTCACGGTCGAGTCGTTGTAGACAACCAGGTCCTTGAGCGAGTTCGCAAGCCTGCGGTAGAGATACCCCGAGACCTTGGTAGAAACTCCAGTGTCAACTTCACCCTGCCTGCCGCCCATTGTGTGGTAGAAGTACTCCTTTGCGTTCATTCCTTCCATGAAGTTGTGGTAGATGAATCCGCCCGCGTCTATGCCGACATCGCCCGCCTTGTTGAGCGCAATTAGCCTGTCGCTGAAACCTCTTTTCGGGCGCCCTTCCCTAACGGATGCCTGCCCCCAGATTCCTGAGAGGTTTGCAAGGTTCAGTACGCTTCCGCGCGAGCCTGAGAGTATCATGATGTTGCTGTTGAATTCCGGCGATTCTACAAGCACGCTTTCGACGACTTCCTTTAGTATGTGCTTTTGCACCTTCTCTTTCGCCCCGCCCGCGGCGCGCATCATGCTGATTTCAAAGGATTCCTTGAATGTCCTTCCGGGTATGAGTTCGAGGTTTCCGTGCTGGAATTTCTTCACAAGCTCTTTTGTGATTTCCTGCATGTCCTCAACCGCTTTTTCGCGGACCTTGAGCGTTCTTGCGCTGGAAACATATTCGTCAAGCGAAACAGTCATTCCAACCCTTGTAATGAGGCGCGCAACAACCCTTGAGAGCTTGTCGTAGAAAGCTGTGATAACTTCGGGCGGGTACTCGCGTGCGAGCGCGTCAGCGAGCTTTCCTTTTCCTTCCCCAAGGCTCATCGAGTCAATGACTCCGCTCTTGAGCATCCCGTTCTCAATCTTGACTATCAGGTCGTTCCCTTCCGGGTCCTTGAGGGCCGGGTGGTTCTCGTCAAGGTTTTCGACGTGCGAGTAGAACCTTGTCTTGTATTCCATGTTCAAATCCTTTGGCAACAGCTGCGAGAAAATTATTTTTCCGCTGTATCTGTCCTTTCCCATGTCCGGCTTTGGTATGTCCTCAACGCCAAGTATCTGGAAGTACTCGAATGCCTCTTCCTTGGAGAAAGTTGTGGACTTGAGCGTCATTATGAAGCATCCCGAAACTCCGTCTTCGTCGATAATTATTACCGGCGCTCCGTAGCGGGGCGAGATGATTTGCTTTTCAACGAGCATGAGTTCAGATGCCTCGGTAATACCTTCCGGGGTCTGGGGCACGTGCATGTTCATTTCGTCGCCGTCGAAATCGGCGTTATATGGCTTACAAACTATGGGATTCATCCTGAATGTCTGGCCCGGCATTATTTTTGCGCGGTGCGCCATCATCGAGAGCCTGTGCAGCGAAGGCTGCCTGTTGAAGAGCACAATATCGCCGTTGCGCAATTTGCGTTCGAGCTTATATCCTGCCGCGAGTTCCTTGAGGATGTCTTCCTTGTTTGTTTCGCCGAGCTTTTTTCTCATTCCGTCAGGCCTTATAACGTAAATGACCTTGTCGTCGGTGACGAGCTTTTTCATGTCATCAAGGTTCGGGACGGTTGCCATTTCCGGCACTGTCATGTTGTCCGCGATTTCCTGCGGAATTCCAAGCTCATTGATTGAGAGCATCGGGTCCGGGGTGATTATTGAGCGCGCCGCGAAATTGACCCTCTTTCCTGTGAGGTTGTAGCGGAACCTTCCCTTCTTTCCCTGCAGCCTCTGGACAAGAGTGCGCAGCGCCCTTCCTGAGCGGTGCTTTGCCGGGGGCACCCCGGCTGTATTGTTGTTGAAGTAAGTGGTAACGTGGTACTGCAGAAGGTCCCAGAGGTCTTCGATTATCAGTTGCGGGGCGCCCGCGTCGATGTTGTCCTTTAGCCTCATGTTGATTCTTATGATGTCAACGAGCTTGTGGGTGAGGTCATCCTCGCTCTTTATCCCTGAGTCAAGTGTAATGCTCGGCCTTAGGTTGATTGGCGGAACCGAAAGTGCCGTGAGCACGAACCACTCGGGGCGTATTTTGCTCTTGAGATAGCCCATCATTTCGACGTCTTTTTCCGGGATTTTTTCGAGCCACTCGCGTATCTGCGTTGGGTAAATCCTGTCCTTCTCAATATAGAAGTTTGTTGGCTTGTCGAGCAGCACGAGCTTTCTTTCCGCGCCGCAGTGCGGGCACTTCTTGGTCTTCTTTGTGCGCACGAGTATTTTCTTTTCAAGGTCAATTGTATCGTCCCCGATGTATGCGCGCAGCTGGTCTAGCTTGTCATCAGGTATAGCAATCCTTCCGCAGCCCTGGCAGGTCGCGTTCATGAGTATCTCTATCTTCTTGCCGAATTCGCTGTGGCAAACAGGCCGTACAAGTTCAATGTGCCCGAAGTGGCCGGGGCATCTTTTCATGGTGTTTCCGCATGTCTTGCAGCGCAGGCCCGGATTTATCACTCCGAGGTGGTGGTCCATAAGCCCGCCTTCCATCGGGAAGCCGTCCTTATCGTAAGTCTCAGGGCTCTTGATTTCGATTCCCGACATCTTCCTGATTAGCTCAGGCGAGAGCAGGCGAAATTCAATCCCCTTGATTCTCTTCATTAACATGTTTGCACAGCTCCAGGTTTTCGTTTAAGCATTTTTTCGAATTACACCTTGTCCGAAAGTATCAGTTTCGGATAGATTCCGAGCGCCTTTAGCTCATCTAGCAGCAGCTTGAAGCCGTATGACATCTCAACCGGGTAAATCTTGCTATCGTTCGACTCGAGAACCCGCTTTACCCTGCGTATCTGGTCCTCAAAGCCAATGACACCGGAGGTTTCCGAAACCCACATCGTGACCTTGTCGGAGTCGTCAATGAACTTTTCCTGGAGAAGCATTGCAGCGCCGTGCCCGACGAGTGTTTCGCCTTCCATTTCTCCGAACCTTAGGCCGCCCTCTTTTTCCTTTCCTTCTGTTGGCTGCCTTGTAAGTATCTGCACAGGCCCTCTTGAGCGTGACTGTATCTTGTGCGCTGTCATGTGGAATAGGCGCCTGTATGCGACAACTCCTGTGAAAATTTCTCCCATAATCCTCTTGCCAGTGGTGCCGTCGTAGAAAACTTCCTTGCAGGATTTTTTGAATCCGTGGTCGGTCAGGATTTGCTCAAGCTCTTCTTTCGGGGTTCCTGAGAACGGCGTGCCGTCAACCTGGTATGCCTTCATGCTCGCGGCCTTTCCGCCAAGCATTTCCAGAAGGTGCCCGATTGTCATTCTCGAAGGTACCGAGTGCGGGTTTAGTATGAGGTCCGGCTTTATTCCGTCCGGCGTAAATGGCATGTCCTCTTCAGGAACAACAAGCCCGACAACCCCTTTCTGCCCGTGCCTTGAGCTGAACTTGTCTCCAAGGGCCGGGATTCTTTCGCTGCGGATTTTAATCTTCACAAGCTTGTTTCCGGATTCGGATTCTGTTACGAATACTTTGTCAACGTGCCCTTCTTTTCCTTTCCTGATCATTATGCTCGCGTCCCTTCTCTTCTCCGCGACTACTCCGAACTCGTTGATTTCCTCAAGGAAGCGCGGAGGGGCGGTCCTTCCGACAACCGCTTCGCTATCCTTTATGTGGGCTTCGAGGTGCGCTATGCCGTCCTCGCCGAGCTTTTTGTAGGCTTCTTCTCCGAGGTGCCCGACAGTTTCCATTGGCGGGATTTCGAACTTGTCAATCTGCCCGCCCGGATACCTGTTCTCCGAGCTTTCGTAAGTCCTAAAGTATGCGCTTCTTCCCATTCCGCGGTCCACCGCGCCCTTGTTTAGCACGACAGCGTCTAGGATGTTAAAGCCCATGAATGGCATGATTGCAACGACCATGTTCTGGATTTCCGGCCTCTTGTTCAATCCAAGAAGGTCCATTGTCTTGGTCTTTACGAGGGATTTTTGCGGGTAGTAGAGCAAAAAGCCTTCAGTGTCCGTGCGAAAGCCCAGGTTGCTCGCGCCAAACCCCTGCGCCTGCTTGAACATCTTCGCGCCGTGCAGCACCTTTCCTGCCATGTTGTGCTCGAGGTATGGGACCATCGAGGTGATGATTGAAAGAATTCCCGCGGGGTCGATTTCGAGGTGCGTGTGCTCTTTTGTTAGCTCATCTTCCCTTGTAGAAATTAGCGCGTTCTCTTCCTCTTCAGCGTCGAGGTATTCGATTGCGCCTGATTCGGTCAGCTCTTTCCATGTGAGCTTTCCGTCGGTGACCTGCTTAACCTGCTCAACTGTGAGCTTTGGCCTGCCGTTCTCAACAACAATCAGCGGCCTTTGAACCCTTCCGGCATCGGTGTTGATGTAAACTTCATTGGTGTCCTCGTGGTATGCGACATTGACCTGTGAGGAAATCTTGCTCTCCCTTCTTCTGCCAATGAGCTCTTTTGTGAGCTTTATTGGGTCGCTATGGAAGCCGATTAGCCTTCCGTTGATGTAAACTTTTCCGTTTTTCGCTTCGCCTGCCATCAGCGGACACCTCCGCTGCCAGAGGTGTATTCCCTTCGGGAAAACTTGCTCACTTCGTTCGCACTTTTCATCATAAAAAAACCTTCACTTGAGCTTGACGTTCATGTCCCTTAGTATCTTTTCAATCGGCGCCTCTTCAGATTCCGTTGTGACCTCCGCTAGCATTGCAAGGTTCTTCACAAGTCCGCACTGTGGCCCGTCCGGGGTCTCGATTGGGCATAGCCTGCCCCAGTGCGTGCCGTGCACGTCACGGGCTTCGTAAAGTTCCCTGTTCTTGTCAAGCGGGCTTTTGACCTTTCTAATGTCTGTAAGTGCTGAAAGATAGTTGACGCGGTCCATGAATTTTGAAACGCCTGAGGACCTTCCAATCCAGTTGCCCGTGCTCATCGCGAACTTTATTCTTTCCGAGACCGCGCCCGGCCTTACGATGGTTGAGATGTTTAGCTTCCTTCTCCTCGTAACGGTCCTGTCAATCTGGAACTTGAGGTCCTTTATGAAGTACTTGAAGCTGTACCTGAACAAATGCTCCATGAGTTTTCCTGAAAGCTCAAGCCTCTTGTTCGCGTAGTGGTCCTTGTCATCCTCTGCCCGCAGGCCGTATGCGCGTTCAATGGCCTTTGTTGCCATCATCACGAGGTAGTAGGCTTTTGCGAGCCTGTTCTTCGAATCCTGCCCGATGTGCGGGAGCAGGAATGCATCAATTACTTCCTGTGCCCTGCGCAGCCTGTAGTCCTCTACCTGGCCGGGCGCGACGAATTTTCCGATTTTGTCAAGCGCTTCCTTCTCGCTTTTCACGAGCAGGTTTTCGTTGTTGATTAGCACATCGTTCTGCACCTCGACTTCGTCGACGAACGCTTCCTTGACTGTCTGCGAGCTCTTAAGCCCGAGCGCCTTTAGCAAAACAAAGAGCTTTAGCTTTCGCGGCGATGCCGGGAATGAAACTGAAAGTATTCCGTCCGGCGCGCGCATAATCCTTACGCGGCCCTTGAACGCTCCGCGGGTTGAGATGACTTCGGCAACGACCTTGTCGGTCTGCTCTGAAACAATAACGCGGTCGGATGCGAGCACTTCCTGTGTCATGAGCGCCTTTTCCGAGCCGTTGATTATGAAGTATCCGCCAAAGTCCATCGAGTCCTCGCCCATCTCAACGAGTTCCTCGTCTGTCTTGCCGTTGAGCCAGCAAAGGCTGCTCTTGACCATGACCGGGAGCTCTCCTATATAGGTTTGCTTGCGGTCCTGCTCAACCTCCCTTCTAAGAAGCCTCATTGTGAGGTAGAGCGGGGATGAGTAAGTTCTATTGCGCAGGCGCGCTTCCATTGGGAAGAACCTGTTGCGCGGCGAACCGTCGGCCTCTACTATGCGCGGCTTTGTAACTTCAATCTTGTCAAACTCGACGCGCACTTCCTCGATTTTTGGCGTGACATCGGGGTTTTCGTGTATGATTTCCGCGAGCTTTTTGTCAACGAACTGGTTGAAAGAGTCAATTTCCATCTGCGCAATCCTTCTGTCCTTGAAGTAGGAGTTGATTAGCGCCCAGCCGCCGAGGTTGCCGGTAATTCCTGATGCAACCATCAGCCGACCACCCTGAAGTAAACAGTTTTTCCCGCCGTTGGCGAGTGCCTGGTAATCTTGATTACATCCCCCCTCTTCGCGCCGATTTCAGCGGCCGCGGGGTCGTCTTTTGCAATTCTTGGAAGCCTGTCGGTTGAGGCGGCCCCGAATTTTGCGAGAACTTCAGTAACCTTCTCGTCCTGCACAATCTCGTGCAACGGAACCAAATAATGCTCTGCAACCTTGTTCAATGCCAACGCAATCCAACCCCGTGCTTCCGGACAGGCAAACTGGGCGCAAGGAAAAATGGTTTAAGCTGAAAAACCCTAAAGTCCGTGCACAGTCGCCAAAAAATCGATAATTGTCAAGGAAATAAATCTACAAATAAGATATGGAAAAGGTTTTAAAGGCACAGGGCGGTGCTGTCAAAACCGCTAAAATATTATTAATCTTCCGCCGCCCCGGTGCCGGTGCGGGCAGCTTACTCATTTGCGTTAAGCCACTCTTTTTTAAGTAATCGCAGCGGATTTCATTCATGAAAGAGGAGAACTTCGGGCTCGCGCTTCTGATTTCCAAACGCGCAGGCTTGCATGGCAAGGCACTTGTTTCAACTTCGGAGCTTGCCGGCATCACCGGATTTTCGCAGCAGTCGATTTCGCGCAAATTGCGCGCGCTCGAAACCGAGGGGATGATTTCACGCAAAGCATCTACTTCAGGAGTTGAGGTCTCGCTCACGCAGAAGGGGCGCAAGGAGCTAGAGGCGTTCTATCTCGAGCTCGGGGAGGTCTTCTCCGGGCCGAAAAAGGCAAGCCTCAAGGGCAGATTGGTCGACGGCCTTGGCGAAGGGGCATATTACACAACCCTTCCGGGCTACAAGGGGCAGTTCCGCTTGCTTTTGGGCTCCGATATTTTTCCTGGAACGCTAAACCTTGAAGTGAACCCCGATGAGCGCGCGCTCTTCACTGCCAAAACCCCGCTCATAATCAACGGGTTCAAGACAAAGGAGAGGACATTTGGGGGGATTGATTGCTGGCAATGCAGCGTGAACGGGAAAGCCGGCGCGCTTGCGATTTTGCCGCACCGCACAAACCATCCGCAAAACATCATAGAAATTGTGGCCGATTATTCCATCCGCAAAAAGTTCGGTTTGAAGAACGGTTCATCAGTTGAGCTTACGAGGGATTGAAAATGAAACAAAAGGCTTCAAAAAAAATCGGAATTGCTGACACAATGTTCTCGCGCGGGGATATGGGCAGCCTCGCAATTGAAGTGATGAAAAAGGCCGCGAAGGAAAACGGCTGGGGCATAGCAATCACGCGCCGCACCGTTCCGGGAGTGAAGGACATCCCGCTCGCTCTGCTAAATCTTCTGGAAGAGGGATGTTTTGCAGCAATCGCTTTTGGAATGCCGGGCAAAATGCCGATTGACAAGCAGTGCTCGCACGAGGCATCGCTTGGGATTGCGCAGGTGCAATTGATGACGCGCAAAATCGTTTTGGAGTGCTTCGTGCACGAGGATGAGGGGCGCACTGATGAGGAGCTCGGAAAAATAATGCACAACCGCGCCTCGAAGCATTCAACGAATCTGCTCTGGATGCTCTTCGCGCCGCACGAGCTTTCTTCGCGCGCGGGAAAGGGCGAGAGGCAGGGAAAGGAGAACGCAAAGGCAGTGGAACTGGTCCCTTAATGGGGTTTTAGATGTTCTAGGAAACTTTTAGAAAAAACTACAATGTTTATCAGGGAAATTTTGGAGGAAAATGATGCAAAGGATTGGAATGGTTGTTTCGGGCTACCACAAGCTCATTGCCGCCCAGATGCTAAAGGAAGCGCAGGGCGCGGCGAAAAAGAACGGGCTTGAGGTCATTTGCGTTGTCAAGGTCATCGGAGTGTTCGATGTGCCGCTTTCGCTCCAGCGAATGCTCGCCCGCCAGGACATCGATGCCGCGGTAGTGCTCGGAGCGGTTGTTCAGGGAGAGACTGCGCACGATGAAATCGTTGCGTATACCGCCGCCGATAAAATCGCAGAGCTCTCGCTCAAGTACGATAAGCCGGTTGGATACGGAATTTCCGGCCCGCGCATGAGCATTGCGCAGGCAAGGGCGCGGGCGAAGGAGTTTTCCTGCCGCGCGGTTGATGCAATTTGCCGCCTTGGAAAAGGCTAGGCCATTTTTCGATGCGCGGCCCTGCCTGCCTTGCGCTTTCCATTCCGCATTTTTCGCAGGGGCTTATTTTGCCATCCGAACATTTGCCTTGTGTGCGCGTATGCGTTCTTCTTTTGCGGATATTTGCTTATCAGCAATTGGAGGGTTTTTCGGAAGACGGTGAATTCCGGGTAATCGGGGGTGTGCCTTAATATGCCCTGCCAGTCGCGTGTCCCGAAATTGCCGAGATGCCCGAAGAAAATCCCCAGCGCCTGCTTTGTAATCTTTGCGCTCGTCCGGGTGAAATAATTTTCAGTCGTATGCATCGCCTGCTCAAGGCTCATCTCCGGCTCGTGCTCAAAACTGGCCGGGTGTTTTTCGGCATTCCCATCCGCAGTTGGCCTGGGCATCTTGGCGGCGATGGTCATGCCTCCCGGAACATGTCTTCTCATGTAATCCAAAACCGAATCCCTTGCCTTGTCCACGGCATGGATTTCGGTCCTTGTTGTGGTGATTTTTTTGATTTCCTGCGCGCTGAGCACATAGCCAAGCCTTCGCAGGTCTTCGACCAGCGGGCTCGCGGACTGCGGGTCGAGAAGCGGCCTTGTGCGTGGCAATATTTGCGCAGGGGGCTCGTAGGTTGCAGGCCCGAGCAGGCTGGCATGCTTTGGCCTTGCCCGGATTTGCGGGGCGGTGTGTTGGTCCATTTTCAGGATACTATTGGCGTCTTTGTATTTAAGTTTTTCCGGAGTGGTCAATGTATATTATGGAAAACCAGCTCCTTGAACAGCTCATGCTTGCCGCAAAAAGCCCTGTGTCATCGCAGATAATTTCCCGCTACTCCGACTTCAAGTCCTTCGCCAAAAAACCCGAAGAGGACTGGTTCTCCGAGCTCTGCTTTTGCCTAACAACCGCGAACTCCTCTGCGATGATGGGCCTTAAGGTGCAGAACGCGCTCGGCTTTGATGGCTTCTATAATTTGCCGCAAAAAAAGCTCACAAAAGAGCTCAAGGGGCTTGGCTACCGCTTCTACAACAAGCGCGCAGAGTACATTGCCGGGGCGCGAAAGCATTTCGGGATAAAGGAAAAGCTCTCGGAATTTGAAACCGACCGGGCGAAGAGGGAGTATTTGTACGAGAACGTGAAAGGCTACGGCCTCAAGGAGTCCTCGCACTTTTTGCGCAACACCGGGCATGACAACTGCGCAATCCTTGACAGGCACATAATACGGCTCATGCACGAGCACGGGATGATTTCGCAGGTGCCGAATTCAATTACGGAAAAAAATTATTTGGCAATTGAAGGGGTATTGGACAAATTCGCATCGCGCGCGGGGATGAGCCACTCGCTGCTCGACCTCTACTTGTGGTATATGAAGACCGGCAAGGTTCTCAAATAGCGCAAGTGAGCTCCATCGATCCCAGGGCGAAGATGGTGCGCTCCCCCAGCCGGAGCAGCGGTTGTGGTACATGAAGACGGGAAAAGTGCTGAAGTGATTTTTTGGTTTTGCAAAGGCGGATTTTTCCGAAAAAAGAGACACTAATACTCTTTTAGAAAAATCAAGTGTATTTTGGCAGGCGTTGGGCGCCTTTTTGGGCCTATTTTCCCTTCATCCTTCTCGTTTCGGTGAAGTAGTCCCATGCGTGGTCGAGGTCCTTCTCCTCGATATCCGGCCAGAACTTTTTCATGTGGTAGTATTCGGAATACGCGCTCTGCCAGAGAAGAAAGCCGCTCTTCGCCTCGCGGTCGGCCTCCTCTTCGCCCGTGCGCAGGACAAAATCGCACGTGGACTTCACGCCAAGGCTGCTCCGGATGTCATCCTCGCTAAGGCCAAAGAAGAGGTTCTTTATCCTGTTCATCGGGGTGCTCACAGACTTTAGTATTTCGGACTGTCCGGTGTACCCTATCAGGATGTTGAGGGCCTTGTTCCCATAGAACTTGGTCTCGCTCTTCAGTTCCTTGCAAACATCCACGATGTTTTTCGGGACCCTGCGCGGGCTTGTGGAAACGAGATTGACCTTGACCTGGTTGTTGTGCAGCTCTTTTGAGTTGAGAAGCTTTGCAAGGCCATCGTAGTAAATGTCATAGAGGCGCGAGAGCTCAATGGGGTTTCTCTTGAAATTTTCCTCGCTAAGCCCGTAGATGCTCAGTTCGCGGATTTCATTGTGCTTTAATGCCCAGTTCACTAGCAGTTCCATTTTCTTCGCGCCCGCCTTGTGGCCCTCGCTTGGGTTAAAGCCGTTCGCGCTTGCCCATCTCCGATTCCCGTCAGGGATAACTCCCATGTGGAATTGCGCGCTATCCATAACCAACTATCCGTCACAAGATGATTAAAAATCTACCAGCCGTAGTGCCTTGCCTGGCTGTACTCGAAAGCCTTCATCGCCGGGATAAAGCCCTTTGCAAAGAGCTTGGGGCGCATTACCAGCGTTTTGAGGCCGAAGATTGCCTTTGCAAGGTGGCCGAAGTTGTCGAAGTCGCGCGGGAAATTGCGCGCGATAAAATTGAGCTCATCATCCGTAAAGGAGTAGAGCGCGTCCTTGCCCTTCACAATTTTTGCGTACGGCGGGAACTCGGCCTTCCAGAGGCCCTCATATTCGAGCAGCATTTCTTTTGAAAAATCATTTTTTTCAACCGCCTTCTTCGCCACCCGTGCGGCGAACTCCCCGCTCTTGAGCCCGAGGTGAGAGCCGCCCTCAAAGAGCGGCGAGGTGAACCCCGCGGCATCGCCAATTAGCATGAGCCCTTCTGCGCAGGTGTTTTTCATAGGCCCCGATGCGGGGATAAGCCCCCCGAATGTTTTCACGTTCGGCTTTCCCTTCCAGCCCATCTTCTCCACAAACATGTCCGTGTATGCCTTTGCCTTGTTCTTCTCTGTTGTGGCGATTCCAACATTCGCCCTCCCGTCCTTCTTCGGTATCATCCAGCAATTGTGGACCGCAAAACATGGGCAGAAGGAACCATTTGTCTGGATATCATAGACCATTCCTGAGTATGCTTTCTCCTCAAGTTTTCTGATGCCTAAAAGTATTTTGTCCTTGTCTAGAATAAATCGGTGTCCAGTCTTCCTTTTTCCGTAAAAACACTTCCCAAAAGCTTTTTCGAGTTTTTTGAGCTGCGTACCGGCAATTCTCATCTGCCAAAATTTGTGCTTTGAATTATATTTTATAGCCCCGATGATTTTGGTTTTCGCGAGCATAATCCATGTGTCATAAATGAGTGATTTAGAGACTGTTGTAAATGAAATTACTGTTCTGGTTTTTCCATCCTTTTTAACCGTTTCTTTGCAGCCATCCCCCAAAACGAGCCCCCTGAAAAAACTTATTTTTTGCCCGTCTTTGAGCCCGTGGAAAAAATGCGGCAATTTTTTGTTGTGGACGCCCTCAGCGAACATTTTTGCAAAAAGTTTTTTCAAAATTATTGAGCCAAAGTTCAGCTGCATGTGTTTTTTGGTTCTGTCTGTCCAAACGCTTCCCTTTATTCCGAACGCTTTTTCGCCTATTTTTTTGGCTCTTTTGATAAATTTTTCATTGTCATTCGCAATTATTATCCCGCTGGAGTTCGTGCTGCCCTCCGAAACATAGTATCCGAAGAATTCCATCAGCTCCTTTGTCAGCTTTAACCTGTTTTTTATGCCGTTTTTGACACTAAAAGTCGCACCATGCTGATTTTTCCCAATTGGATGTAATTTTCCTTTCTCTTCTATTCCATGGACCGATTCCGATACAATTATTTCATTTTTTAAAGGCTCCTTTGGAAGAGGAAAAACCAAATAGTCCCCGTTTCTGTGCTTGCCTCTAATTCCCTTTGTTATTTTATTTGCGGTTTTCCATTCGAAGCCATTTTTTTTGTTCCAAACAAATACCCCGTGGTCTTGCGTCAGTTCTGCAGATTTATTTATCATGGATGGCGTTATGGAAATTATTTTGTCGTCATAACGCCTTTTGAAAATTCCCTCGACCGGCCGCCATCCATCAAGTGTTAGGACTTCTTCACCAAGAGCTATGCTGGAAATTGGCTTCACCGTATTTTTTGCTATTATTTCCGTGTTTTCGGTAACGCAATACCCGTGAGGGGAATACTTTGGCCAGATGTAAAAATCAAGGTAGCCCTCGCGCGGGATGTCGCGCAGCTCGTACTGTATCCCAATTACCGCCTCGAACCTCTCGTTGAGGTTTAGCTTTCTTGAGGTGACGCTTGCAACGCCGGAGGCATCAATGATGATTTTTGAGCGCAAGCTGCCCTTGCTTGTCTTTATTTCCCAAACGCCATTTTCCCTTTTCATCTCATCAAGCCTTGTGCCAAGGCTCATTTTCGCGCCCGCCTTGACGGCTTCTGCGCAGAGCCACTGCTCGAACTTTTCCTTCTCAAGCACAAAGCCCGGCTCGTTTAGCGCGCACGATGTCCCGTCGGGAAAAATCACGCGAACGCCCTTGACATGCTCGGAAATCACTTCCTCAGGGGGGCTTATCCCGGTATTTTGCACGGCATAGAGCGATAGGCACTCGCCGCAATGCACGGGTTCGCCTATTTTTTCATGCTCCTCGATGATGAGCGTTTTGAGGCCGTTGCGCGAGCAGTGCAATCCTGCTGAGCCCCCGGCAGGCCCGGCGCCGACCACAACAACATCGAAAATGTCTTCAGGCATGGAAGTCTAAGCTATTAGCCGAATTAACCATTAAAAGGTTTTGGCTTGGGCTGCAAATCCTTCCGGCTTAGGGTTAAAATTCGTAACTGCCCTTCTTATTGCCTATGCGAATGCCAAGAATCCCGCGCGTAAAGGACATACGCTCAAAGCTCACGGCGGCGCGCCTGCTCGGCGGGCTTGTGAAGAACTCGCTCACATTCAAGATAAAGCGCGGGGCGCTGCGAAGGTTTCGCGCAACAGATTTCGACACCGTAATAGTTGATATGGACGGCACGCTCTACGACACCGACGCGAACCTCGAGTGCCTTGAGATGCTCTATCCAGAAAAGAACAAGGATGGCAAGAGCGCGGGCGAGGACATATACGATTCAATAATATCCAAAATCGCCTCCGGCGAGTACGGCATCGAGCGCGCGATTGTGGAGGGCAACAAGTTCCTGATAGCAAAGAAAATGCCGCGCAGAAAATTCCACAATGTGCTCGATAGGGTGCTGCCGACAATTAGGCCCGCGCTCGTATCCGCGCTAAAGGCCATAAAGAAGAGCGGCAAAACCCTCGTGCTCGCAACCCTCTCCTCAAAGGATTTTGGGGAAATGCTAAATGCGCACCTAAAGCTAAAGCACGGCCTCGAATTTGATGCCGTGGTCGGGACCGAACTAAAGTTTGGCGACGGCGGGAAAATAGAGGGGGTGGCTGTGATTGTTGGCACGAAAGATTCTGATTATGAGGGCACCCCGGTGCGCACAAAGCTGACCGCGATAAGGGGCGGGCTTGCCGATGCGGGGAAGGATTTTGACATCAAAAAATCCGTGCTCATCACGGATAGCTACAGTGACATAGATGTTGCGAACACGCTCACTACAATTCTAATAAAGCCAAAGAACCCGACAATCGCGCAGAAGGTTTCGCAGCGCCTTCGGCTCGCGGATTATATCCTTCCAGACGATGAGGATTTGCAAACCAATCTTGAGTCGATAATTCTCGGAACTGAAAAGTAATTCGCGGTTCGAAAATCACATGCTCATCTTCTTCGCTTCAATTCCGGCATCCTGGAGCATCTGCAGCGCGCGCCCCGAGAGCGGGTAATCTGCGTTGTAAACAACCTTCCCAATCCCTGCGTTGATTATCATCTTGCTGCACGTGAGGCACGAGCTGTAGGTGCAGTAGAGCGTAGAGCCCTTTGTTGAAATTCCGTGGTATGCTGCCTGCACAATCGCATTCTCCTCCGCATGGGAGCAGAGGCACTCGTCGAGCTTTGTTCCGCCCTGCGCAAAGGAGTTGCAGCGCGGGCAGCCGCCCTCGTTGCAGTTTTTGACGCCGCGCGGGGTGCCGTTATATCCGGTGGACACGATGCGCTTGTCGCGCACAATCACCGCGCCCACTTTCCTTTTGATGCAGTTGCTCCTGCTCGCGATTTCCTTTGCGATGTTCATGAAATACTCGTCCCACGAGGGCCTTTTGAGGTCTGCGGGGGTATTGAGGAGAAGCGTGTCTATTTTTTCGAACAGCTCGCCGAGCGTGCCATTGTTCTCAATTGTGTGCTCGGCCATTTTCCCGCACTCATCAAGCTGCTGGCCGCTCGCGTTGCCTGATGAGGATTCCTTTGCCTCGAGCTCGCGGAAATCCTTGAGCGTTTTTGGGTCCCCTTCGCGCGTACGCTTCACAATCCTCTCAAACCTCGCATCCTCGCTTCCGGTGATGCTCCAGAGATGGAACGAGCCGAGCTTTTGGAACTCGCGGATTTCGTCCGGGTTTCGCAGCGAATCAATCACGTAATTCTTGTCCCGTGACATTTTCCCAATAACGCTTTTTGTGAGATAGCCGTTTCCCGATTTTGCGCGCAGCTCATTGCCTCTTGCAATAAGGTTCTCGCGCGTGGGTCCGATGCCGTCTTTTTTGAGAATCTCCCGCAGCTCATCCGAGAGCGACTCGTACTTGAAGCTCTTGCCCACAAGGTAGTCGCAGGCGGTTGTTTTTCCCGCGCAGTATTTTCCGGTGATGCCGATTACAATCATAAAACCACAGAATATGCCCTGAAAAGAGTTTTAAATTCACACAGGTGCCAATTGCCAATGGGCCATAAAAAGCTCAGCAGGCTTATGTCATTCCGGCAAACATTACCGAAGGGTCAGAACTTTCCCCCTCCTTTTTCGGGGAGTGCAAAGCCATTGCACGGCCGCAGCTGCTGCATTCGAGCACCATTTTTTTCCCGTCATCGGAAATTATGCTAAGAAACCCCCTGCACTTCGAGCAAGAAACCATCCAAACAACCTACCCGGCCCACAGGTGCACAAGCACGAGCGTGATAAACCCCGCCATAAATCCGGCGATAAGCGCGCCCATCGTGCCAAGGCCCTCGCCGCTGATCTTTCCGTGGTAGAGCATTTCCTTAATTACGTAAATTATCGCCCCGCCCGCCATTGAAAGGAAGAGCACACTGACGATTTCCGAGACGAAAAAGCTTCCCACAATTGCCCCTATAAATGTCGGCCCGCCGCCAATCAGGCCCAGAAGCGCGATGAATTTCTTGCCGGGTTTGGTGCCTGCAAGCGGCGCTGCGATGCCAAACCCTTCCGTCATGTTATGCAGCCCAAACCCTATCACAAGCGTTAGCGCAAGGGTTATCTCCCCGCCCGCATAGCTCTGCCCGATTGCAAGCCCTTCGGAAAAATTGTGCAGGCCGATCCCTGCCGCAATCATAAGCGCGAGGTTTTTTGCCCGGTTCGCATCCGCCGATTTTGCGCTGATAAACCTTGTCTCGAATAGCACAAGCCCCAGAAGGCCGATGCAAAGCCCGAAGAGGAGCACCAGAAGGAAGAGCGCGCCCTGCCCAATAGGCCCCGTGCCGGAGAGGGCCTGAAGGATTGGCCCCTGCGCGCCGCCCATAACGTCGCCGAGTATGTCCACAAGAAGGAAAATGAGGATTCCGGTTGCGAAGGCATTTAGCATGCCTTTTGCGGTGCCGGAAATCTTTGCGAACGCAAGCGGCAGCCCCAAGTATATCGTAAACCCCGCAGCCGCGCCAAGAATCAACAGGTCAAAAATACTGACAGCCAAAAAAGCCCACCCAACTTAGATTAGGCTCGCCTAATAATTTATAAGTGCGCCCTGAATGTTAATAACCGCAATCAAATGTGGAAAAGCAGTCTTGGCGCCCAAGACGGGAATCGAACCCGTTCCTCAGCCTTGACAGGGCTGTGTACTAACCGTTATACTACATGGGCTTTGCAATCACAACATTGGCTTCGGGAAGGCTTTTAATGGTTTTTGGAACTTCAGCGCTTCCTCACTCTCGCGATGAAAAACGCCTGGCTATCATTGTCCTGCGGCAGCACCCGCACAGCCCTTCCCATTTCCATGCCAAATTCCTTGCCGTTATATTCCACAAGCCCCTGCCTTGTTTTGAAGCCTTCAATGTGCGCCTTGAGCATCTCTATTTTGCCCGCCGCCAAAAATTCCCCTACCACTTCCTCATTCTCCTCAGGCGAGAGCGAGCAGGTGCTGTAAACCAGTTCGCCCCCGCGCTTTAGGAGCTGGAGGCATTTTTCGAAAAGCCTCTTTTGCAGGGCGGACTTTTCGAGCACGAGCGCGGGGCTCCAGTTTTTGAGCGCGTCAAAATCCTTGCGCACAAGCCCTTCGGAGCTGCATGGGGCGTCGAGAAGGATTTTGTCGAACACTTCCTTTTTCTTGGCGGTTAGCACGTCCTGCCTTTGCGCGATAACGTTTTTCATGCCGAACTTTTTGATGTTGAAAGCAAGGCTCCTGTGCCGCTGCACGCTCTTGTCGGCGGCGACAATCTTTCCCTTTCCGTGCATGAGGCAGGATAGCTGCAGGGTTTTGTTTCCCGGAGCGGCGCAGGCATCGAGCACGAAATTCTTTTCCTGCGGATTGAGGATTATCGCAGGCAGCATCGAGGACTTCTCCTGCAGGTTGAAGAGCCCGTCCCGGAATTCATCGCTGCCGCCCGGCCGCTCAATTCCTTCAAGCCCAAAGGCATTTTCGTGGAAAAGGGGCGTGAGCTTCCAGCCCTTGGGCGCGAGCCTGCTTGCGAGTTCTTCGGGTTTTGTTTTGAGCGAATTCACCCAGATGCTCTTCAGGATTTTTGTGTTGCAGCACTCCAAAAACCCCGGGTACTCGCCCCCGAGAAGCGCGGAGTATTTTTTTTCAAATTCCTGCGGAATGAAAGTCTTTCCCATGCAAATCACGCCGCCCCAATCTTTTCAAGAACGCACAGAAGCTCGACATGCATTGTCTGCGGGAACTGGTCAAAGGCGCGCATGTAGCTGACCGCATATCCTTTCAGGCTGGCAAGGTCGAGCGCAAGGGTTTTTGGGTTGCACGAGGCATAGATTATTTTGGCGGGGGCGAGCTCTAAGAGCGCCTTTATCGCCTTGGGGTGCATTCCCGTGCGTGGCGGGTCGGCAATCACTGTCTCAAAGCCTTTCATGCTCTTTAGCATCTTCTCAACGCCGGCGTAGATGAATGCAGCGTTGGAGCAGCCATTTAGGATTGCGTTTTTGCGCGCTCCGCTCGCGCTCTCGAAATTTGATTCAATCCCGACCACGCGAGCGCATTTGCGCGCCGCGGCAAGGCTTAGTGTGCCCACCCCGCAGTAGAGGTCAAGTACATTCCCGCCCTCTGGGATGTGGGATGCAAGGATTGAGAATATTTTCTCGGCGCTTTGCACATTTGTCTGGAAAAAAGTATTCGGGTTCACCATGAATCTGTTTCCGAGCATCTGCTCCTCGATGTGCGGCTGCCCGAAGGTTTGCACCACGGTTCCGTATGCGGTGTCGCCCCATGTCTCGTTGAATAGTATGTTCGCGCTCGAAAGCCCGCCGGCAACGAGCTCTTCGCAAAGGCCTTTTATTTTTTCGTCAACCTCGCCGAAAAAAACGAAGTTCGCCATTCCATCCCGCTTCCTGTTTTCGCGGTAAACAACATATCCAAGGCCAGGCCTTCTGTTCATTATGCTCGATTCCGCAACCCCGAGTTCGCCAAGCCTTCTTGAAATTTTTTGTATCTGCAAGTTCGCCTCTTCGCTCACAAGCAGGCATTTTCCGAGCCGGAATGATTCGTAGAAATTGTCCTTTCGCCTGTAGCCGAGCTTTCCGTTGATGTAGCTCAAATCTACCCTGTTGCGGTATCCTAGTTCCGAGGGCGCGGATTCCAGTTCAATTTCCATCCCAAAGACCCTGGCAAGCATTTCTTTCTTCATCTCAAGCTGCTTCTCGTATTGCAGCGGCATCAGCGGGCAGCCGTTGCACTCGCTCTTTTGGTGGGCGCACGCGCTCTCTTGTGAGAATTTTGCGAGATAATTTGCCGCCAAATCCTTTTCCATCCGGTTTTTTGCCATTCCATCCCGCCGGTTTTTTTCATGCGAACGCGAGGTTCTTGCAAACCACTATCGCTTCGGGGAAAAAGAAAATGTGCAGCTTTCGCTTTCCGCCAAGGCCTGACTCGATTTCGGCCTTGAGCAGCAGCTGCTCTTGCTCCTCAAACTTTCCGCGCAGCACGACTTTTCCCGCCTTTAGCTTTTGCAGCTTTTCGATGAGCCTCTCTTTTGCCGGGGCATATTCCCCTTCAAATGCCGCGAGCGCCTTGAATGAATTGGTGAAGAACGCCGATTCGAACCTTTGTGCCGCGCCCAAAAACCCCTCATTTAGAGCAAATGCCCTCTCGCTGTGTTTCCCAAGCGAACCGAGAACCTGCTTTTGCATCCCGAAGCGCGAAATGCCCTCATTGAGTTCGAAGATGTAGCGCAGCATCGATGGCACGTTATCGGCTTTCTCTGCCGCGGTTTGCGCCGCAATCCTGTTTCCAATCGGCAGCGCCACTACCGAATAATTGTCCCTTTGCAACTCTCCAAAGTAGAGCGAGATGCAGTTTGGCTTGCCATCAAGCGTGAAAAATTCCTTCTCGCAACCTTCGGGCAATTCTTGGGGGTGAAGGGTGTGCGATGATTCGATGCAGAAGTTTTGCACCCCTGCTTTTTTTATGAATTCGATTAGCCACTCGCCGCTCGGTTCGGTTTCGGAGAGCAGGCGCACGCGCCTGCCATTTGCCCTTCTCGATGGGTCCGCGAAAACAAAATCCGCCCCGAGCGCCTTGAGGTCGGCTTTTTGCGCGGGCGAGCAGATGAATTCGATGTTTTCCGCCCCGTAAATTTCGGCGTTGCGCTGCGCGCACTTTACGGTTTCCGGGTCGGCGTCAAATGCATAAACCTTTGCGAATTTGCGCGAAAGCGCAATCGCATCCATCCCGATTCCGCAGCAGAGGTCAACCGCAGCTTTTGCCCCGGTTTCTTTGCACTCGCTCGAAATTTGCGCCCAAATCCTTCCGGCCCTATAGCGCGCCACCGCTTCAGGCGTTGCCTGCTCAAGGGCATCGCGGCTTGGAAATGACATTTTGGCCCCGCGGCTGAACTTCTCTTTTGCAAGCTCTGCAATCGCCTTTGCTTGGGATTGCGCCTCGCCCTGATTTTGATTCATTTTGATACTTGGGGCAGCCAAGCTTTAAAAAATCAGGTTCATGCCTTTTGCGGCCTTCTTTTCGCGAGCAGCTCCTTTGCGAGGCGCTTTAGCGCGCGCATGCCCCTAAAGAAGGGCACGGATGCGAAGAAGACGAAGAGCAAAAACGAGGTTATCTGCCTGCTGTAAATCACCGGCACGCCAAAGCGCGGCAGGTCATTGTAGAGCAGAAGCGTTACGTATGCAAAGCATGCCACCACAAGAAAGCTAATGAACGCGTCCTTGACCTGCTTTCTTGCATAGGACTCCTCCTTTGCAACGGCGGCCTTCTTCTCGGCGCGTCCAACGCTTGGGAAGAACCCGAATATTCTCTGGTGCAGGTGCTTTGCGTTGTACATTGGCTGGAAAATGAGCAGCGTCACTATGATAAGTATGAACGCGAGCGGGCCGATTAGCGTTGCCTCGGCGCCCGTTAGCACTCCTGTCCCAACCGTTACTGTTGCGATTATCACGACAAATTCGCCGAGCGGGGAGAGCAGTATTGCCATAAGGCTTGAATCCTCCGCACTGAGCCCAAACCAGGGGCCGAAGACGCGCGCGGCAATCGAGTGCGCGGCAATCGCGCAAACCCCAAGGCCGATAGAGAGGGCGGCCATGTGCAGGAACCGCTCAAGCGTTGGCAGAACGACAGTGCCAGATGCGTGGTCGAAGAAGAGCGCCGTCCCAAATCCGACGAAAAAGAACACGAGGAAAAAATCGCGCAAAAACCCCACGTCGCGCTTTATCCTCTCCCCGGATTCTGTTTCGCTGAGCGCAAACCCGGCAAAGTACGCGCCGATTGCGGTTGATAGGCCCAGAACGCCCGCAAGGGTTGCGACAATTAATCCAACCCCGAGGGCGTAGAGCGTGACCTCGGTGTGCCCAAAATCGTTCTTGCGCAGCCACTGCTCCACAAGCCTTGAGAGGTGATATACAGCATAGAACGCGCTCACCGCAAACACTATGGCTGCGAGCGCGAGCGCGGTTACCGAACCGCCCTGCTTGGAGAGGCTTGTGACGAACACAAGCAGAAGGATTCCGAGAAAGTCCTGCAGGATAAGGATTGAGAGCGATGTTTTTGCCGCGAAATTCTGGAGCAGGTTCTTGTGTATGATAAACCTTGCAACGATTGCCGTGCTCGTCGAGAAGAGCATTATTGCAACGATTACCGAAAACGTGAGCGAGTAGCCAAGCCCGAGCATCACGGCAATCCCAAGGCCTGTTGTGAGAACCATATCAATTGCGGCAAGCCCGAAAATGGTCGTTCCCGCCGCAAGGAAATCCTTTAGCGAGAGCTCGATTCCCAAATAGAAGAGCAGGACAAAAAGCCCGAGCTCGGCAAAGCCGGTGACAAGAGGGTCAGTGGGGCTTAGAAATTTGAGCCCAATTGGCCCGAGCACAAACCCTGCGAGAATAAATCCGATGACCTCGTTCTGGCCGAGCTTTTTTATGAAAATGCTGAACACTGTGGCGATTATTATTACGACGCCGATTGTTGTCAGTGGAAGTGCCTCTGCTGCCATAGCGGTAAACTAAACTGTTTTGGGGAATAAAAAGGTTGGCTCGCGCGGGCGGTGCGCCTAGTTCTATTTGCCGGGCTTTTTCCCTTCAATGAGCGCCTGCTTTCCCTTCCGCCCGCTCGCCTTTATTTCGAACTCGCGGCGCATGGCCTGCCGAATCGTTCTCTTTTTCTCAAAATAAACAAGCTCTACGGGCCTGTGCGAGCGCGTGTATTTCGCGCCCCTGCCGGAGTTGTGCGCCGCGATGCGGTTTTCGAGGTTAGATGTGAAGCCGCAGTAGTAGCTCTTGTCGCGGCACTGCAGGAGATAGACAAAGTAGGGCATGTGAGCAGTACGCTTTTGGCGCATAAAAATAGCATCCCCCCCACCCCGGAGTGGCATCAAAGGGGCCAGTCCCTGGGTTGGAATGGATTCTGTTTAGGTTTTCCTTTCCGGTTTTTTGTTCCTTTGCTTGTTGCTAAGTTCCAGTTCCAAAGTTTATTTATTTCTCTCTTTTGCCCTGCGGGTTTCCTGTATTTTGGTGAATTCGTTTGCATATTTTTTTGCCAAAACAACCATGTCGTTGATTATGTCGTCATAAGTGTCGGTTTTTTTTGAGAGGTCCTGGAGCTCGGTCCTTGTTGCAGGCATCATCTCTATAGTTGTTTTTGCTTTGCTGAAAGGCATCTGCAATAGTAAGCGCTTACTGCTTAATAAACCTATGCTTTACATAGGATTTCGTAGGCTATTCGTGGTTTGGGCCGTCAATACTGAGGATAGTTTTTTTTCTTGCCTGAGCATTAAATATATAAGTTCTAATTCAATAATACTGCTATACGAACGTTTAGACTGAAGTGGAGTTCATGCCGGAAGATAAAAGGACCAAGTTTTTGACCGTTTACTCAAACCTGCCTTTAAATATGCGAAAGGAAATTATTGTTGTGCTCAGTGACGGGCCAATATCCTGGTCAGTGGCGTATTTGGAAATCAAAGGGGACACGAAAAAAGGCTTGGAGATATTAAAAAAACTTGAAGAATTCAGGATAATTTAGGAAGGTGCCTGCAATGGTCAATGATGAGGAAAGGAAACTTGTTCTTGCGCGGCTTTACACTATGCCTCCGGACATGAAATTGTCCCTTGGCAATACCGAACCCCTGTCAAAAGGAGACCTCATCGCACTAATCAAGAATGCCGACCCCATCGGAGACAAATTTGTCGAAATCCAGCTTAGCTATTTAAGGACAATCTCAAAGAAATATGTCTGATGAAATTCCTTGTAAGCCGACCGGACCACGACAACACAGTATTCTACCTGCACGAGTGGTCAAAAGAGCTGATTCAAAAAGCCGAAGAAAAAGGCTTCAAAATACTGGACTGCAACGGAGAAAAATCCAATCGAGAGACAGTCGAAAAGATGATTGAAAAACAAGAACCGGAACTCATCCTTTTCAATGGCCATGGAAGCCCGACCAAAATCTGCGGCCATAAAAACGAAGTTGTGATAGAGCAAGGAAAAAACGAGCACCTGCTCAAAGACAAGATAATTTATGCCCGTTCCTGCAGCACCGCCGCATCACTCGGCGCCAGCAGCGTCGCCAAAGGGGCAAAAGCCTATATAGGCTATAAAGAGGATTTCGCTTTTTTGACAGGCGAATTCAGCGCTTCAAAACCACTAAACGACGAATACGCCCGCCCATTCCTCAACGCATCAAACCAGGTAATCCGCTCGCTCCTGAAAGGACTGACGGCACAAGAGGCAAACCAGCGCTCCCAAACAGTATTCGACGAGGAAATAGAGGCACTTGAAAGAAGCGATGCACCGCCATACGCCGAACACATTCTGCCACTGCTTGTCTGGGACAGAATGAACCAGATTCTAATCGGAAACCCCGGCGCCAAGCTTTAAGAAAAATAAATCATCAAAATATTTGGCACTCTATACTGCCGATAAGGGCAAAATTCTTGAAAGCCTTGAGGCAATCTCTAAAAGGCTCTGAAGCAAATACTCAAACAACTTAATCGAGGTGAGTTTCAGCAAAAAACCTGACGCTTCCCCTTTGTGTAAGGGACACAAAGGTCGTCGGACATTAGGAGTGTTTATGTGGTTTCAGCAAAATTCCTGACGCTTCCCAAAATTTCAATCCTAAATTAGTCTTTTTCTAACACCCAGACATCACAATAGCGAATCTTCCCAGCAATCTGATTTCAATCCTAAATTAGTCTTTTTCTAACAACTGGTAGCTTCTCACTTGAAGCCCTCCTGTTCCTCATTTCAATCCTAAATTAGTCTTTTTCTAACTCCTTTCATCCAAGAGGTTCAGAATTCAGAGATTATATTTCAATCCTAAATTAGTCTTTTTCTAACTTACTACATCTTTCTCGGTTGCAAACGGCCTGAATACATTTCAATCCTAAAGTAGTCTTTTTCCAACATGTTCTTGAACCATTTTTGTCATACCACAAAAGATTTAATATCAATCCT
>OBEQ011191037.1_pt1 | contig 146912 bp, 147 predicted proteins | sample 1670901 | NCBI WGS metagenome assembly OBEQ01 (sample SAMEA104232315, study PRJEB22302) | groundwater metagenome | biome: forest; feature: aquifer; material: groundwater | place: USA | collected 2011-08-07 | depth 5.4 m
CGGTTTCTGCACCACAGATAAACCAGATATTTGTAAAGACCCAACTCTCCTTTCCCAGGCTGACCTCAATCTCGACGGGATCATAGATTCGCAAGATTACTCCCTCTTAATTTCGTCATTATCTGTAAAATACGACGAAAATTGAAATTTCTGGGAGAATATATAACGATGTGGAAAAAAAACAAGCAGTGGCTAATTTCAGTTATTTTTTTATTCCTCTTCTTTTTTGGCGCAAAAGGAGTCTATGCAGGAGCTCTTAAGTTTGATTCAACCTCAGTCAGCACTTCAGCAAACAACACTTTTCAGGTTCAAGTAATTGTTGATGCAGCCTCCGATCAAATAAACTCGATCGATGCCTATATCACCTACGACAGTAATATCCTTCAGGCGCAATCGGTTGCGGCAGGTACTTTTTTCCCTTCAATCGCCCAAAATTTAACTACAGGCAAAGTTTATGTTGCAGGTTATGTCAATGATCCGGCAACGAGCAAATCAGGTACAGGAACCGTTGCCACCATCACCTTCAAAGCTTTGACAACCGGTACGACAACACTTGCCTATTTTTGTGATACGAGCATAAATGAGACTTCAAAAATTGTTAAAAACGACATTAATGCCACAAATGTCATAGTCTGCTCGTCAAATGGCAGCTCAATCGTCACAGTTGGCACTGCAACAACTACTACTCCAACTGTAAGTGTTACCATAACCCCAACCTCATCACCCGCGGCAACTGCACTCCCCAAAAGCGGCACGACTGAGAATATTCTTTCAATTTCTGTTCCTGGCGTGATCTTAGTTGCAATTGGAATATTATTTAAATTTTTGTAGAATACCTCTTAGAGACTTATGTTGCATAATCTAAATCTCAAGAAAGCTCTGGCAATCGTTATCGGCGTAGTCTTAGGGATAATAGTCATCTTCCTGGCCTTTACTCTGGCTCAGAATGTGCTAACTCGCGCGACAAACGTCAAACCTCAAGATGTCGTGATCTCAAGCGTTACCCAGAATTCAGCCAAAGTGACGTGGACTACTGATCAGGAAACATTAAGCAATATTGAATATGGAACTTCAGCAACAGCTCTCAGCTTTAGTGCACCGGAAACGGAAAAAACTAAAAGTCATTCTGTCGACCTGACTCTTCTTTCCAAAAGCACGACTTATTACTTTCAGATAGCAGTGGGTGGCCAAAAATACGATAATGGGGGAATACCCTGGACGTTTACTACAAGAAGCGGCGAGGGTGATTCACAAACTGGAGGAGCAAATCCAATTGCAAGCCCAACTGCCGCACTCACAACAGCAGTAACCCCAACAACTTTGCCCACCGCCATCCCGTCACCTACAGTTGTGATAACAGGAGGTTGTAACTTTTCAAATTGTGAAGATATGAAAGCTAATTTTGGCAAAGGCTGTACAACCCAGGACTACTTCAAATGTGTTCGTAAAACTACACCCACACTCACACCTACACCTACTCGATAAACTCTTAGATTATTCCGGCCGGCGAAAGACTCAAGGGGAGAAAAAGTGCGACCAGGAAGTTTATAATCGGGCGAATGACAAACGAAAGCATGTTCCCTTGGCCAAGCGGCAGGATAAGGATGATCAGAAACAAAAGGCCGTATCTTTCAAGCTGATACCATTCACGAGCTCTCTCATCTGACAAAAAACCCCCTACGATCTTGAATCCGTCAAGAGGGCTTATGGGAATAAAATTAAACACTCCAAGCACAATATTTAGATAAATCACCGGGACTAAAATAGAATAGCCTAGAGTGAGTAGAATAGATTGTCCAAAAAACATGAACAATCTCAACAGCAGGGAAAGTAGCAAGGCTAAAACAAAATTGGATCCTGGACCTGCAATTGAGATCAAGGCTGCGTCATATCTGGGATTTTTGAGATTATAAGGATCAAACATAACAGGCTTGCCCCAGCCAAATCCGACCATAAAAAGAAGAAGCATCCCCAGAGGGTCCAAATGGACCAGGGGATTAAGAGTTAACCTACCCTGAAGCCTTGGAGTAGGATCTCCCAGATAATCAGCTACCTTGGCGTGTGAGAATTCATGCACGGTTATGGCGATAAGAAGGGCCAAAAGGTAAATCACAAAGGAAATTGGGTTGGTGGATAACAGTGAAAGCATAGGTTTTGCCTTTAATATTGGACCTTTATATGCTATCATACTTGCAATATTATTGGCAAGTACCTATGAAATGTTATAACTGCGGCAAAACAGTACTCTTTGGCAGGTCACACACGCACCACAGAGGGGTAGCAGGTGGACGCTGGAAAAAAAGAGCACCCAAAACCCAGCGCATTTTCAAGCCCAATCTACAGGTATTTAAGATACTTGAGGAGGGCAAAGTCAAGAGAGTTAGGCTTTGTACCAAATGCGCAAAGCGGATCAAAAAGGATATCAAAGACGGTGTGAAACCGTTTCTGCACGTTCTGAAATACCAGCCGCAGAGCGCTCAATAGTCAATTTTTTTCAGCTTTCCTTCCCCATCCTCCTCATAAATCTGTGCGCCCTGCTCAAGTGCCCGCTGGGTGAAAAGAATGCCCTCTAAATGGTCCACCTCATGTTGAATAATTATCGCTTTAAAACCCCCAAACGAAGCTGTCTGCTCTTTCCCCTCCCGATCTAAGTAACTTAATTTAACTGTTTTTTGACGCCGGACCTGCGCCCAAATTCGGGGAATCGATAAACAACCTTCAAGCTTTGAGTTTTTAGATAAGTTGCCAGTTTTATCGGATCCTACCGGAGGCTTCCTCCCTGCGGCATCCAAGTTGAGATAGGCACTTTCGTGCTGTCTGGCCGCTGCAGCTTCACCTTTTGCCATTTCTGCCTGTCCTATTCTGGGGTTAATGAAGACCTCGGTTTTTGCCTTAGGGGTGGCTTTGATAATAAACAAGCGTATAGGAACTCCGACTTGGGGAGCAGCCAAACCGACTCCCGGAGGATCGTCCTGGATCATCAGAAGTGCCTCCATCTTTTCAAGCAATCGACGTATACGAGAATCGATCTTGCCAACTGGTTTTGCCGAAGTACTAAGGGTTTTATTTGGAACGGTTAGGATTTTCAACATCCGTGAGAATTAGAATAATAATGAGCAAAAAAACTGTCAGTGACATGAGTGGAAAACTCATATAACCCATATAGAATTTGTAGCCTTTTACGCAGGAAACATAAACTCCAGTGGGATCTTTTGCACAAGGCAGGAGCGCACCCTGTGGTGCAATCTGAAGGATATAATGATAAGCTGCAACCCCTGCTCCAACGACATTAAGGACCAGGAGATACGGCTTGAGGAACCGTTCATTTCTCAAAATGGCAGTATACAAGAGCAGAGGTTGGGGATACATCATAATTCTCTGGTACCAACAGAGGATACAAGGTTGGAATTTGGCAGCTTCGGATAGGAAAAGACTAGCAAGAGTTGCAATCAAAGAGAGCAGAAAGATAAGATGATAACTGTAGGGGGCGATTTTCTGCTGCAGCTTGTCATATGCTTTGGCTTTGAAAAAAATCTTACCCAGATAAAGCAGGATGACTGCGCCAATTGCGATTTGTCCAAGAAGAACCAGGTATTGATAGGAATTGATAATGGCTTTTACCATTTTCCTGATATTATATAATAAACTCATAAAATGAAGCTGTCTCTTTGTATTGCGACATTTAACGAGGAGAAATTTATTCATTATCCTCTGGATTCAGCTTACGATCTTGCCAGTGAGGTGATTATTGTCGATGGGGGGTCAAAAGACAAGACTCTTCAAATTGCCGCCTCTTGGGGAGACAAGGTTAGAATCATCAAACCCTCCAATCCGCCGATGTTTCACATCAACAAACAAAAGGCAATTGAGGCGGCCAAGGGGGAGTGGATCTTACAATTGGACGCAGACGAGGAGCTGAGCAAGGAGCTTAAAAGTGAAATAAAAAAGACAATAAATAGTAAAACGGATGATGTGGCCTATTGGATCTCCCGTAAAAACTTTTTTTTAGGACGTTTCTTAACCAAAGGCGGAGTTTATCCAGATCGGACAATCCGCTTATATAAAAACGGGGTTGCGCGCTTCCCCAGCAAGAGCGTCCATGAGAATGTCGAGGTGAAAGGAAAGGTTGGTTACTTGAAAAACGACCTTCTCCACTTTGCTGATCCGAATTTTTCCCGCTATCTCATACGCTGGCGACGTTATAACGCTTTGGATGCAAAACTGCTTGTTGATGAAGGGAATAGGCCTGGCTTTTTGAGCTATATCATTATCAAACCGATAACTACCTTTCTGATGATGTATGTTCGCCACAGGGGATTTATGGATAGTTGGCAGGGTTTTGTATTTGCCTTCTACTCCTCAATTAGATTTCCGGCAATTTATCTCCTGTATCAGCAGTTGAAGAATAAGTAATGTCATTTGGAACTTGACTGAAGAATCTGAATCATTGATTCGCTTGCAAGTTGGGCAGCAACCAAGAATCTTCCTTGTCGTAGACCAGTTTCCTTAGTATATTCATACGAAAAACTTTCACCTCTCTTGGCAGCCTCAAAAGTATCGATATCATAAGCTTGAATATTGGCTGGATCCACTCCAGTCTTTTCAAATTGCATTATTGTTGCGCCAAGAAGATCGACATATCTTTTTTGATCCTTTCCCTGATAAGGATCTTTGGGAGTAATATTATCTCCCCAATTTCCTTCAAGAATTGGTGTAACTCCTGGCTCCTCAACTAAATAAAAATTATTCTGTGAAACTCCGGGAAGAATGCCTATTTTTATAGTCGAAGGATCAACATTCTGATCTTCGATCAAGTGTTCAATTGACATTCTTTGAACGCCTGCATTAGTACTCAAGCCTGAAGAATGACAGATTCCTATAATGTTTCTTCTACTCCAGTCTTTTGCGTAAAGCACTGAAACAGGGCAGTCGGCAGGTCTGATGATCAGCGTTATTCTGGGGTCTCGGGTAAAAACGAAATTTGCTTCCATATTCAAAGGTGCAGTCGCCTGCGGATCAATGTTGTCCAGAGCCACCTCCTCAATCTGGTGAAATTCGCCGTCAAATCTTGCGATTGTGTGGATGAGGTTGGGTGGTTTAGACATTCCCTGAGAGGTCAAAAAATCAACTACCCTCTGCACGTTTCCTTCAGCAGTTTCTCCCTCTCCCAAATATTTAGGAGACATATTTTGCGAGTTTTTTCCCCAAGTAAAGGCAAGATTTATAGGAGTCTCCTCTTCAATAATAGGAATGGCCGCGACTCTATTCTCAAACCCTTTCTTATATTGAATTTCTCTTAAAAGAGGACGACGAGTTTCAACAGGTTTATAAACTTCCTTGACTTCTGCCATAACTCAGATTATATCAATCTAACCTCCTATTTTAAAGTCTACAACGTCTCCCTCCCGCATCACATAGTTACGACCGGCGCTCTGCACTAGTCCTTGTTCACGGGCGCCGAGCCAGCCACTTGCCTTGACGAAGTTGTCGTAAGTTACGATATCCGCTTTTATAAAATGTTTGGCAAAATCGGTATGGATTACTCCGGCTGCTTGTTGAGCAGTGGTTCCTTTTTGAATCGTCCAAGCGCGTGCTTCTTTTTCACCAGCTGTCAAAAATGAAATCAACCCCAGCGTTTCATAGGCTTTTTTGATCAGTTCATCTAAGGTTGTATCAGCGAGTGGATTAAAAAGGACAAAAGGCGAGTATGACTGGACGTAAGAGATTGTTTCTTCTTTCTTCTCGAGTTGTTCCAAAGAGCAGTTGAAACAATAAATGACGGGTTTTTGGGTTAGTAGATTCAAATGGAAGATCATCTGTTTCTGCTTATCATTGAGTGGTTGATTTCTGACAGGAATTCCTTTGTCGAGCTGTTCCTTGACTATTTGGATAAGGTGAAAGGTTGCAGTCTCATCTTTTGTCGCCTTCCCTTTAGGCTCTTTCTGTTTCTCTAATGTTTGAAGATCTGCTAAGATAAGCTCTTCTTCGACGATTTTGATATCGTTTTCTTGGTCGATTTTGTTTGTAACATGGGTTATCTCTTTGTCTTCAAAAAGTCGCACAACATGTACTATTGCTGCAACTTCGCGAATATGAGCTAAGAATTGGTTGCCGAGGCCCTCTCCTTTTGATGCACCTTTGACCAGACCAGCTATGTCATAAAACTCCACAACCGCCGGAACAATTCGTTGGGTTCCAACTATTTTCGCAAGGACAGGGAGTCTCTCATCTGGCACCTTGACTACACCTACGTTTGGATCGATCGTTGCGAAAGGGTAATTTGCGACTAACGCTAAATGTGATTTCAAAAGGGAGTTGAAAAGGGATGATTTACCCACGTTCGGCAACCCCACAATTCCAACACTCAATTTCATAGCCTTGTGACAATCTAAACTGATAATCCCTATGTATTCGTTAATCTAACTTTGAGCCCAAAGAGAAATTATAACAACAATCATTAAAAATATGGACTTTTAGTTCTATTTAATGGAGAATTGATTAAATATGTCAGAACCTCCAAGAGATGCGACTCCAACTCCAGAACGGCAACCTACATCAGAAGAACTTGCTAAAAGCTGGCTAGATTATAGACGTGATGTAGTTGGTAAGGAACTGGAGCAAACAGCAGAACATCTTAAGTTCCTAAAAACCTACAACCCAAAACCTACTGGCCCAATGCCAAGTTGGATGGAACCAGGCGGTATGGACTGGTCAGACTGGAAAACTGAAAGAGGAGCTCAAGTACAATATCTTTATGAGCGAGACGATGAAATAGAGAGGCTAGGATACAAGCTGGAAGATCTAGATTACGAACTTGATTCAATTTATGGAGACAGAAAAATAATCGATAGGGGAGAAGATTCAGATCTTCTTGCAGAGTTTGCATCTTTGGAGATAGAAAGAAGGGCCAAACTTGAAGAGCAGAGAAGAAAAAAAGAGGAGGCTAAACTACTGAAGCAGGAAAGAGAGACTGTTATTGAATTTGAAGGAGCAAATGAGTTAACGCTCCAACTAAAAGAAATTACATCTCTAATAAGAGAAAAGAAAATTCCAATAAATAAGGATTTACCTATGGGGTGGAGGGTTGCGGGTTATTATCACCCTAACGAAGGAAAGAAAATGGGAGTACTTAGATCTCCAGAGATTTTTGCTTTCCATTATCAACAAAGTAAAGGGTTGAACGATGAATATGTCCATGAATATGTCGATGTTCGGCTGGATTTAAATGATGACGAGAAGTATTCTATTAGGGTTAACGACTTCAGGCAGGCAGTAGAAGACCCAACTGCTAATGAAAGAAATAAAAGAAGAAAGGATAAACATATTGAATTGAAGCTTGGTAAAGATGGTAGGGCTTATTATCATGCAGTCGGAGAATCAACTGAAGATAGAACATGGGGTTATCGTATGTGGGAAGACAGAATTACTAATGAGCGATTTACTCAAAACCACTTTGATTATGCCAAAGGGATTGTAAACTCTCTTGCTGCGGATCTGAAAACAGTAGTTCCTCCGACACAATAACATTAAACAGGCCTTGATTGGATAATTATTCCCAATTCATCTCTCTTTAAAATCACCCTTGCATATCGTGGAGAAGGTAGCATCACAGCTATATCAAAAGGCAGGATAGAAGGCTGACGATTCCAATTTTTAAAGACATAAAGCCTTAGGATAGTCTGAACTGTAATTTATCTTCTTGACTAAACAATTGTTTATGCTATAATATTATTATCTTGCCCGACATACATGTATGTCGGGTCTTTTTTATATCCCCTTAATTTTACTGCGAAGTATCTGGGCTTGATATTTCTCTTTTCCACTAATATTTCTTCTCCAATTTCTGAATGCGATTGCCCGCCTTAATTTATTTGTCCCGGTTTTAACGTATGCTATAGCTCATTATACCAAGCCATTGACAATCGTATTTTGTACATGTATAATATGTACAGATGGTTAATCTAAGTAAGGTTGTAGGTTTCGAATGGGATAAATGGAATATAGATAAAAGTTATAGAAAACATGGAATAACGCCAAGAGAGGCAGAAGAAATTTTTTTAGATGAGGATATCAATTTTGCAGAAGATGTAGAACATTCACAGAAAGAAGTCCGTTACAGTGCTCTTGGAAAGACTTCTGAATCGAAGTTATTATTTATTGTTTTTACAATAAGAGGTAATAAAATTAGAATAATTTCAGCAAGACAGGCGAATAGAAAAGAAAGGAGGTTTTATGAAAAAGTTTAAAAAAATACCTTATTTTAAAACTGAGACAGAGGAGCGTAAGTTTTGGGAAACACATGATTCAACAGAGTATATAGATTGGACTAAAGCAAGGCATGTAGTGTTTCCAAATCTTAAGTTAAGTACAAAGCCTATTACAATTAGGCTGCCGGAAGTTCTAATAGAAAAAGTTAAGGTAAGGGCAAACAAAATGGACGTGCCTTATCAGGCGTTGATCAAACAATTGATTTTTGAAGGAATCAGGAAATAAATCTTTGCGGGTGAAGCGCGCTCCCTGAGCGCTTTTAAATAGGTTTGGTAGTAACCAAGTCTAAATTGGTGAAACAACCAGCCTGCCTCACCCCTCATCTAGTAGAGAAAACAACTCTCAAGGAGTTGATGATTTTACAATTCTCCCCAGCTCATCTCTCTCTAAAATTACTCTTGCCTACTTTGAAGATTATAGCAGTTTGAGTTTTTTGACTCTTTTAAAATCCTTAGAATTGAGCGTCACAAGTGGTAGATTTTCGGAAAGAGCAGTAGCTGCAATAATGGCGTCAATAGTTGGTAAGTTATTTAATGCTCTTAATCTTCCTGCTTCTTTCGAAATCTCAAGAGTGAGAGCAATAATAGTAAGGTTTGAAAGTAAACTTTCCAAATTTCGTCTCATTTCTCTGTTTTTCCACGGACTATCACCTGCATACAATTCAGTGTGATAAATTATCGATATAGATAGAGTTTGATAAACGTTACTAAGTCCATAGAGTTTTGTTAATAGTTTGTCTTCTCTTCGTAAAAATTCAATAAGAATAGACGTATCAAGCAGAACGCCTCTCATTCATTATGGATTTTTTTAATTCTTTCTTCTACTTCTTTTCTGACTTGTTTGACTTCTTTTCTAAGGTCCCAACTTCCCTTTATCGATAATAGATTCTTGGACAAGTTATCCTTGATTTCATGGTGAGGGTGTATTTCTACAATAGGCGTATTGCCTCTTAAGACTAGCACTGGTTGCTTCGTTTGGGCAACCTGAGTCACTAACGATGAAAGATTGCTTCTTGCCTTTGTAATACTTATTAGTTGTACCATATATTGTACATTATATAGTACGACCTAAAGCTTGTCAAGAGTAATATTGTCTCCGTTTTGAAAGAAAGGGGGGATTTTGATATGTCTCATAATTACTGATTAACTACTGATTCATTAGTAATTAGTAGAAAAGTAGTCGATTTATAGTCAAATGATCGTCGATTATCAGTTATTCTAAGAAGATAGACGTATCTTCTCGAGGAAGATTATACCGCAATACGGTTAGAGGAACTCTTGATTAAATCTTAACTTTTGAAGAAGTCTTAAGTATATAATGAAAAAAGTAGCTTATGGTCAATGACAAAAAAAGAATCCTCGACCAGAAATCATTACTTATAATCTTTACTTACGCTCCTGCCGGACTTGGACACCTAAGGGTAACAGACGCCCTTTACCACGGATTATCCAACAGAGAAAACGCAATTATATTGGATGCGCAAGATCAGACTTTGACCTATTTTCATAGGCTAAGTAGTGTTCATCCCCTAATCAGAAGAATTTTTGAATGGGTACAGCAAGGAGCTGCCGAGGAGATTTTCACAAAACTCTACCGCCTCCTCCTACATTCTCGAACCAAACGCCTTAAGGAGCAGATTGTTGACTTGATAAATAAGCGCAAAGACCACCCGAAAACTCTGCTTCTTATTTCAACTCACTTCGGCCTTGCCCACCAGTTTGGCAAAATTAAACTAAAAATTGCGGCAGAGCTGAAATTGAAAGTGATTCTGGTAGTTCAGGTAACCGACGATAGTCCACAAAAACTCTGGTATGTACCCGAGGCAGATATCATTTTCACCCCCAGCAGCTATACTAAGCAGAAACTTCTTGAATATGGCAAAGCAGGCGGCCTTCGCGAGCCTGTTTTTAAAGTAGTCCCATATCCTATAAGTCCAGTTTTAACAAAAGACCTGACAGCTCAAGATTATCAAAATAGAGTTGATCAGTTAAACACGGAAAAAACCTCTCCGATCCAAGTAATGATTCCCATATCAGGAGCTGCAGTGGGGTTGGATTTTTTTATTAAACTCTGTCAACTTTTATACACCAAAAATCAGAGATTCCAGTTCCATATTCTAGTTAAAAAAACTCTCTATACGGAAATGTTTGTTGATAAAATGATTGAACTACCATATATTAACCTGCACGTATTCTCGGAAGATAGACAGCTGGTTGACCAGTATGAGGAGGTTTATCGGAAGGAGCAGATAGCAATAGAGATCACCAAGCCCAGCGAACAGGCTTTTAAGGCTCTTCTTTCTCCAGCCCAGGTAGGAGGTCCTATTTTGTTTTTTACTCAACCTATAGGCAGACAAGAATATGACAACCTTAATTTCTTAAGACGCAAAGGTCTTATCCCCTCTAAAGAGCAAAATCTTGAGTTGGTGAGAGCTGCAAAAGCAAATGTGCAGCCAAAAATTGAGGCAGGAGTGTTAAGAGGAGTGCAATTGCCCCAAAAACCAATCCAAGCTGCGGAATTTATTGAATGGATGATGAGGGGGAAAATACTTGAGACGATGATTAAGTCTCAAAACAAGAATAATTTGGATTCAAGCGGAGTTGAAAAATTCTGGGAAGAAGTGGCAGATTATCTTGCGGGTTGATTTGATTTGAGATATAGTAAATTGCACTTGCATAGCCAGTTCAAGATATTTTATACTAAAAATTATATCGCTTATGGATAAAGACCTACACCACGCTCATCCAGTGATCAGAAGAATTTATCTGTATATTTTTATTGTCACTTTCCTTCTATTTTTTGTTTTTGTTGTTATCTACTTCTCAAGCGTACAGCAGCCTCCCTCGACAGGTGAGCAACCAGCAGGCCCGCAAGTTACAAAAACACGCGCTCTTAAAGTCGAGCAGAAGGGATCGATGACCTTGCTTTTAAAGAACAATAAGTTGAATCAAGTGCAAATGGGACAAACCTTCCAACTATCGGTTGTCGCAACATCTGACAATAGTAATATCGTGGGATTTGATGTACTTTTATTCTTTGATCAAGGCGCCTTCACCCTTGGCAAGGCAACTACACCTGTCCAATCGTTTCAACTATTCTCGGCCAAACGCGGTGACCATCAGAGCTTCACAGCAGTACTGTCCCCGAGTGGAGGAGCAGTCAATCTCCAGCAAACTGAGATCTTGACAGTGCCTTTCACACCCAATCAAAAAGGGAAGTACACTTTTACCATTCTCCCCAAGTCGGGTAATGAACAGACAAAGCTGGTTGAGGCAGAAACTACTAAGTTATTCGCTCCAGCGCTTACACCGCTCCAGATAACTGTTAACTAACAATCCTTCTTCAATTGTATTGATGTATAGTCTTGTGTTATAATAATTTTATGACTGAGGATAAAAGTGTTTCTAAATTTGGAGTCGGGCTTTTTATCGGCGCTCTCGCAGGGGCTTTGGCTGGAATTTTTTACGCACCCAAATCAGGTAAACAAACCCGCAAAGTACTTGGTAAGAAACTTGATGAGCTGAGGGAGAAATTCTCCGAAATGGAGATTGATAAAAAAGTCCAGGACATCTTTGGCCAGGTGAGTGAGGAGGCAAAGGACCAATATCTTTCTGTCACGAAAGACCTACTTGAGAAACTGGCAAAGCTTAAAGGCAGAGTTGAGGAGATAGATACTAAAAAATATCAAAAAATGGTCGAGGAAGTTTTGGAAGATTTTAAAAAGAAAGGCGAAGAATCGGCAACAGTTATTGGCAAGATGAGAAAACATCTTATCGCCGATTGGCAGAGTCTATTTGCAAAGAGTGCATCACCTAAAAGAGGAGCAAAAAAACCCCGCACAAGATCTAAAAAATAATAACCATGGATCTCCAACAGACTTTTTATCTTCTTGGCACGATCGTATTTCTCTTAGGGATCGTTTTAATTGTCTGCGCCTTGGTTTTAATAATCTGGCTGTATTACCGGTATAAGCATTTTCTCAAAGATTCAAAGCAGAAAGTGGCCCAGATCAAGCGAAGCTTAGCTGCGCTCCCTTTTTTGCCGATAGTCGGTTACTTTATAAGGAGGTTTCGCGCCAAAAAAAAGCAGACTGCTTAGAAAGCGGGCTTGCGACCGTATTTCTCCTTTGCCAGCTGGATGATTTTCTCCCTGTTTTGATTTTTCAGACTCGGAAGGGGGAGGGTTTTGGCTGGGAATGGAGCAGAGCTCATTCCATCGATTGAAAGCTTCATCACAGTCTCAAATCGTCCCAAGGAGACCAGATCGTTTTCTGTGTAGATTTCAGCGTATTCCTGGGTAAATATCTTAGCATCGCGGGCTCCCATCACAAAAGAAATAAGCGTTCCGACATTACCAAAAATTGCTTTTTGGACATCCTCATCAATCTGCTCTATATACTGATTGGCAAGAGCCAGAGACAGCCGATATTTTCTGGCCTCGGAAAGAATTTTTATAAACGAATGAGTGGCAAAGTTTTGAAACTCATCAACATAAAGAAAGAAATCCCGGCGCTCCTCCTCGTGTTGATACGCCCGGCCCATTGCAGCAAGCTGAATCTGGGTGATAATCATGGCTCCAAGTAAAGCGGCATTGTCCTCGCCCAACTTCCCCTGGGCAAGATTTAGAATCAGTATTTTTCCCTCATTCATTATTTTTTCAAGATCAATCGAGGATTTGGGATTGCCGATGATGTTTCTGATCATCCGGGATGAGACAAATTGGCCGACTTTGTTTTGGATAGGCGAGATTGCCTCTGCCCTTAACTTATCAGGCATTTTATCAAATTCCCTTATCCAGAAATCTCTCAAAACAGGGTCTTTCAAATGGCTTACCGCTTTTTTCCGGAAAGTGGCATCCGACAGAAGGGACAAGACATCAACTAAAGTTGCATCAGGAACCTCAAGTAAGGTAAGGATGACATTTCTTAAGATATACTCAAGTCGCGGCCCCCAGCTATCGCCATAGAGTTTGTAAAAGATGGAAACTATTCCCGAGGCAATAAGGTCTTTATGCTGTTTGTGTTTGGTCTCCATTATATTAAGTGAAAAAGGTCTCTCCACGTCAAAGGGCTCAAGATAGACAACGTCATTTGCTCGCCGTTTTGGAATATAATCCAAAATCGTATTGGAAAGATCACCGTGTGGATCAATCAGGCCAACACCTCGATCTTTCCTAATGTCGTCAATTGCCATATTGGAGATCAGGGTTGTTTTTCCAGCACCGGTTTTTCCGATGATGTAGATATGACGTCTGCGGTCTGCAGATTTTATCCCGAATTTTGTTTCTTTATTCTTATACTCAGTTTCAGCAAAAAAATTAACGCCTTGCTTCTCCGCCTCACCCAAGCCCTCTGAAACCGGGAGATTTTCAGGAGGTTCCCCGGCCAATGTTTTACCCCAGCTGATATTTCTAATGCCTGCCATAAGTAGCCCGGGCGGGTGCCAGATCGTGGCCAACTCCTGCGCATTTAAGACTTGGTACTTGCGCTCCAGATACCACAGTTTTCGCTCCCTAATCCGCGTAAGGAGCAGATTTTTCAAGATATAACGTTTATGAAAACTAAATTGGTTACCCTCACCAAGGGAGAAACTGCCAAATGTTCCTGATAAATTACGCAGAGCCCCAAGAGACTCACCTAATTTATCCGATCCTGCAATCAACCGGATTCCCACCTTTCCTCCTTGGAAAGAGGACTTTTTCATAATCAGCAGCTGTTGAGGGCTGCGAATATATTTCTCAGATAGAGGATCATAGGCCTGTTGTTTAGCTGCGCCCACTGCCTGTTTTTGCCAGGGAAACGAGGTTGGGGTCACTATAATCTGTACAGCCAATCTGGCATGGGGAGTCTGCTTTGAGAGAAATCCAATCAATGAGGAGAGGGGATCAACGTCTTTAAAATCAAGATAAGTTTTGATTGGCAGATAAAAATTTGACGATAAAACCGCCTCACCGATTGAGATCTCTTTTGATTTTAAAATGAGCTCCAAGGGATCAGTCGTAGTCTTAAAGAGCGATTGGGGATATGCGGAGGTGATCAGGCTCTTGACAAAGGACTCGTTCTGCTTGAGAGTTGAGACGTAAAAATAAACGGTTTGCGAGATGAGATATATCTCAAAAGCAAAGGTCCGGGGCTTTATGAAAGACCTTTTCCACAGCGGAATATAGGACTGGGAAAGTAAGGAAGCAAAGATCTGGGTGGCTGACTCAATCGGTGTTTCATCGTCTTTGGGGTTGCGGACCTGGAGGTGGGATAAATTAGCCATAATTTGATTATAACAGCTTGCTCCGCATCATAATGATGAGAAGGAAACTGATAACAAGGAGTCCAAACCCGACAAATTCCAAATATTGCGGCCAGAAGACGACCGTGACTGCACCTTCTCCTTCAAGCTCCCAACCATTTGCCCAATTATTGACAAGTACATGATTTTTCAGCTTCTTGCCATCCTGATAAGCAATCCAGCCGGGGTGATACGACTGGCGAAGGACAAAATACTTCCCAAAAGAAGAAGGAGGAGAGGGAAGTGGCAAAACTGCTTTCTCAGCGGTCAGATCTTGAGGAATTGAGACGATTTTAAGTTGTGCAAGTTCATTTATAGCGTTGTAGTCCCCATAGGAAATATTATCGATAGATAAGCCAAACCCCAGACTATTTTCAGACGGCGGGATATAAAAATAGTCATCTGCCAAAGTCTTATTTTTAGAAAGTTCATCATAAAGGTCGCATAAATCCGAATAAAGATTAAATAGGCAGATCCGTAAAGGCATACCTTCAATATTTTTTGATTTAAAAACTAAAAAGTAACCGTGATCGTGTTTTAGAGATGATAAATCAAGGTGCATCCCAACCTGCAGATCTTTTGTTTTAAAATAAACCGTATCTTCTGTGCCGTCGGTCTTCAACTCAACTTGCTGCCTGTTTTGGTTTAGTGAATAGAGCACTGTTGCAGTCAAAATCAAGCTTCCTTCATTACTTGCTGATTCTTGGAATCGATCAAAAACCATTTTTTTTACCCGGTCTGATACTTCGATCATTGACCGATAGGGATAAGTGATTTTAATTAATTTTTGGTTGCTGCTGTCTCCTACGTAATCACCATAGTCTTGATATCCGAAGTCATTAAAACCCCAACGATAGGGTTCAAAATTATAGTTGATATCGATAATTTGAGATTGAGCTTTACCCTCACTTGTCTTAAATACCTGAATGTTCCCAAATTGAGCCATTTTTTCTATTTTTCCTTGCTTTTGAAGGTTCTCAATTAGAGTTTGGATCTCCCGTTGATAAATTATTTGTTGTCTGTTTTTTTCGCTATAAGTGATGACGCTTTTATCCCACAAGAGATATTGGACGTTATATTTTTTAAGATCATTTTCCAGGCTCTGACTGTTTCTGGAGTAGACTGCAAAGTGAAACTCACGGAAAGCCTGCTCGTTTGCGACGCTCCAACGGTCTGAATCCCGATCAAGAATGGGCTGCTTTAACCCAAACCAGATGAAGCCGGATCCTTGATAACCCCAATCATAATAGCTCCAGCCTGCAAAGTTATAAAGAGGAAGAGATAGGACAACCCCCTCAGGCTGCCTCTTCATCAGCTCATACAGTTGAAAGTATTCATTGGGGATTTTTATCCGCACCTTCTCAGCAATAAGTTGACCTTTAAAAATTGGAAGGGTAAAAAACACCAAGGCCAAAACACAAATAGCAGAAATAAAATAAAGAGTTTTTCTGCTTGAAATCTGCTCAAATAAAAAGAGCAGAAAGAAGGCAGAATAAAAAGCGTAGCCGAAGATAAGAAGAATTGAGAATTTGGTGAAAACGAAACGGAGAGCTTCCTCAGAAAGTGCAAAGCTTGATAAGAGGTTGAAAAGTTGCTCAAACGGAAAAGTGTGATTCATCAGCAGAATAAAAGGGATTGAGAAAAAAGGGAAAAACGAAATAAATAGCTTGTTTTTTCGCAAAAATGAAAGAATGACTCCCAAAATAACAGCTACAAATAGCAAGTAACCAATTGCCGCGACAAGGGGATTTTTAAGATGAGTTCTCCAATCGTGCATCAGATACTCGTATCTATTTTTTTGGAAATTATAGATTGTCCAATTGAAATAAAATCCTTTGGCAAGGGCAACATCCCTGAGATACCCGTTTTCTTGGTTTCTTAATCTATACTCTTGGGAGAAGATGCGATTTTGCTTGGCTTCGCGGGGAGTTGAGCTTGAGGTTAAAATATAATAGATATTCGGTAGAAGCCAAAAGGAGTTGATAGCAAGCGTAATAACTATCAAAATTATTGTTCTTTTGACGTTTGTAGTCCTCTTAAGAGGAGGTGAGGACCCGCTTGGCTTGAGCAGGCAGTAGGTGATAAGAAACAGAACAAATGTTGCAAAAAAAGCATACCACAACTGAGCGGCATAAGCCTGAGGAGTTGAAAAGAGCGTGAAAAGACTAAAAAGGAGAAGATATTTACTTGATGAGCCCCCTTGTAGATATTTTAGGGCATAATAAATTATCCAAGGAAGGAGCGCATATTGGGTGGGGAACATTTCAAAAGGGACATAGAACTGTTGAACTGTTGAGAGGTTAAAAAGGTAAAAAAATGCAGTCAGAAGGGAAATGAGTTGGATGGCGTGGGGTATTACCGGAGGTTTCTTGCCGTAATAACCCAAGTCAAGGTTGCTATCTGAGTGCCCTCGGGTCCCTTCACCTTGGCCACCTCCCACCCCAAGAGCGCTTTTTATAAGATTATACATCCCCAACGGGCCAAGTAGCAGGCACAAGAAAATATAAAAATAACGCAGCATATTAACAGGCAGCATAAAATGCGCTACCCAGAGTATAATAACGCGAGGAAGATCAGCCATTTGTGAATGTCCAGGTATCGCTCCCAGACCCTGCCCTCTGCTCCAGACACCATTAATGAGTCGTTGAAAATTTAGGCCAAAATCAAACTCTGGATGCAGCGTATCCCAGCCTGAAAGAAACGTCCCGGGTTTGTAGTTTAATGAGGCGATAACGGCAACAATCACAAAAATAACCAATTGTGGCCAATACCTTTTGAGAAACTGTTTCATACATCAATTATTTCAGATTAAGCGAGACGTTGGGGGAGACATCATAGGGAGCAGAAACAATTCTTTTGTAGACGTGGATTGTTTTATTGAGATTTTTCTCTTTTTGTTTTGAAGTTTTGATTTGTTCAATTACAAGAGTTGAGGGGAGAAGAATAATCTTCTCCTCAGCTATAAACTTAGTAAGAGCCTGCCTTAGCGAGGGTTTAAAGACAATAATACTATTGGTAAGGTTTGCTGTAGATTTGTAAAAAAGCCTAAGTAGCAAGTTGAAAATTGTACGCTGGATCTTGAATTTTAAAGGAGTATTTTTGCGAATTTTTTTCTCTTCAATGACTTGGTGAAACTCAAAATAAACACGTTTTTTATTCCGCTTAAAAAAGAAAAGAAGCAGAGGAACAATAAAATTTATTGCAAGATTTCGCCCGAAAGTTTTGAAATCAAATTGGACAAGCACATTGTTTATTTTATCGTTTTTGATAATAAAAGGAATCAGTTTGAAAAGTGATAAAGGTTTATTACGAGTCCATATCCTGTCGATTGTCAGATTTTTGGCTTCAGTCTGTCTTTTTTTGCGCCCAGCCTGCTCAGCCAAGACCAGGATCTGCTGTCTTTTGGAGAGCTTTTTGAGGGCTTTATGCCCATTGGAAAGCCGGTTTTGGGCATAGCGGGAGATGACCAATAAGGTTTCTTCGCTATTTAAATAGACTCTTTTTTTAGCTATTCTTTTTCGTTTTTTCATAAATTCAATATCCTTTTTCTTTCAGGCATTTTTCGTAGACTTCCTTAACAGGATACGAGACCAGGGCGCCTGATTTATCCTTGATCTGGTAGTGGGATGATTGTCCGCAGTCTCCCATGGCTTTTAACTTGAGAAATCGGTCAACCCTTTGTAAGCCAAGAAAAAGGCCACCGGCCAGAAAGGCAAGCCAAACAAGCGTGATGATGATTTTCTGTATTTTCATATTCATCCTCTGTCTTTATCCCTTAAGATAAAAACATAGGGTGAAGCAGGAGGATGATAAAAGATTGTTAACGCCGAAAGGGCGTTTGTCGGGGTAAGCCGACAGAGTATAAATACTCAAACAAAACTCTTTCTCAGAGCCTCCTGTTCCTAGGGTCTAGGGACTTTGCTTCACCTTGTTACGGGTGTTGCTTTTGATGCGGGTGTGTTACCCGTGGACGACGGTGTGGAGCACTGCGATGATCTCGCTGCCTGCGGCAACGACAATGGTGGCATCAACGGCGTTGCACCCTGTGGGAGAGCTGCAGTTGGCTCCAGCATTGGATCCAGTCTTGCCGAAGTTCAGCGGCTCGTTGGGATGTGCAAAGGTGCGCTTGTTCAACATACTGGCTGAAGCATTGGAGACGAGTCCCCATGCCGCCCATTCAAGCACATCACCGTTCCAATAACGACCATGCACCGCGAACCCCGCGTCGACCGACTGATGCTTCCATTCGAAAGACTGATCCCCCACGTTAAAGATGAGAAGGAGACAGCCCATACCCTTCTGCGGTCCGCAGGAGAGATCAAGGAAGCGATAGTCGCCGCTGATGATAACGTATTCCCTTGCTGGAACAGGAATGTTGCACATGTCCAACTGGCAGAAAGGCCAGGAATAGGTACCAAACTCGGCGCCGTCAGGAACACACTTATTCTTCGGGTTGTCTTGACACTGAACGACTCGGAAGCCAGGAACATCCGGATTGGGGACATTCGGGTAGGTCTTCCAGAGCTGAGGCGCCGGATCCTTGAGACGCTTGATCCAGGCACCCACAATCGGGTTCTTGACGAGATTCTTCATTTCCTGAACCTGCCATGAACCGACGTTGTTCGTGTTAACCGGCGCTCCGACGCTGCCACTTGGAGTGAACTGGCCGTTGCCGTTGTTCTGGGTGCTGCTTGTTCCATTAGCTCCTGTAGTACCCGTTGGACTTGCTGAATCTGAAGGTGCAGGGGTGGTGGCGAGCTGATCAAGCTTTTGGTTGATGCTGGACAAAGCCTTTGAGGTCTTGTCCTGAGCTTGATTGAACGTGTCTTTTGACACGCCCTTACTGCAAGCTGCTGCAACGATCGCGAAGATCGCCAGCCATATGATGAAGCGTTTCATCGCATACCTCCCTTTCTTCCTTGAAAGCGCCGTAATTTGCGACTCTTCCTGTTTCCATGGCGGATTCCAAACAACCATCTTTTTAGAAGCTTTGTTTCCCTCCTATTATCTTCCAAGGCGAGCGAAGCCTTTTTATTGCGATTTAGCAAAAAGACCTCCTCCCTTTGTCGGGTGATGCTCCAATATGCACGCCACTATTCAGTTTACGGACTTAATTCTTATCACCTCCTATCTGGGGAAGAACCTGAGATCGACCCGTTCGCAACCGCTCGCGCATTGCTTGATGTTCATCATATCGAGTCCAATTGACTCGATCAGTTGACCTGTTATACCACCACCGTACTTGAAGAGCACTTTGCACTTCTTTATACAGTCGACAATCATCCCAGAATTGGGATCATTGTCGGGAAAGATCGTATATCGACTTGTCCCTACAGGTCCGACTTGAATGTCTCCGAACACTCGACAATTTGCCTCTACCACGATCTTGATAGGGTGGAGAGGTCGAGCCGGAATTGACCGATCTCCACAGTGTGGATTGGGATTGTCCGCATGAGCGAGGGTGAATGTTCCCACAATCAGGAACAGTGCAACTACGGTAGTGAATACCCGTCGCATCGGTCTCTCCTTCCTAACTCTTGGAATCGGATTGTATGACTTTTCCGTTCGATAAATCTCCTCCCTACAGTCAGGTTTTGTTCCGCGACTGGCTGATCAGCTTGAATAAGACGTACAGAATAGCTGCATAAACCACGAGAATCATGACTGTTGGGATCAGAGGGACGGCCAAGAGCGCAAGGATCAAAAACATGAGGGCGACGAGAACCGAGATTATCTTATAGTACCAGCTGTCCATTTTCATTATGCCACCCCGCTATCTGTGTGTGAAGTTCCGTTTCCTCGGACAGTGATGACTGTCCATGGATACTTATACGTGCACAAATTAGTCACAAAGAGAGTGACGCATAGATGAAACTGTCCCAAGCGGTATGCTCTTGAATAGGAACGTCCAACACCACCTCCGTTTTCTTCATGGATCACATAGTCATAGCGCCAAACAACAGCCCAATCAGAGATTAATCCCCAACTGTCTGTATTAACACTGGTGACGACATTTCCGTCGTAGCACCCTCTGGTCTTTTCGTAGAACGTCCAGATGGTCCATCCAAGGAAGTTCTTAAATCGGTAGGCAACCTGTCTTGCTTGACAGGATACATTTCTGCCGTTTGGTGAGGGGACAACGTAAGCAGGACTGATTACCTGTTCTCCGTAGCCTCCTATAAGACCATAACAGCGTTTGTTAGAAACTCCTTCCGGACAGGGATTGTGCGAACTTCTCGCCTGCGCCTTCGCTGGCATGGTATCCAACAGTATTATCACCAAGACCAAAGTAGTACAGAGTAAAACAAAACTCAATTTCGTCTGCTTCGATTTCATTCCTTACTCCCTTCAAGATTCGGGGGAACCACTAGGTTTGAGCATCTTTTACAGACTCTTTCTCACCTCCTCTCAATGATGCACGATGATGTTATAGAAGATAACAAAGAGAATAATCAATCCAAAAAAAGGAAAGATAATCCTCTTGAATAGCCACAATTCGTCGTCTTGTCTTGACATGTTCTGTCCTTTCTCTTGTCGAGTCAACATTTTCCAATATTTCTAGCTAAAATCAGGGTTCTAAAGACAACTTAAAGTTCTCTTCAGGATCCTGATTTCAGCCTATTTTCCCTAAATTACCCTAGATGTTAAAGTGCGAAAAGAAGCCTTAAGCGCCCATGCAAAACGGGCAACGAGACTTCTGATCACAGTTTTTAGTCTCTAGGTTTCGGAAAGCAAATTTCCGTCCTAAATACCAAAAAACCTTGGGACTTAAACCCAAGGGATAAGAGGTAGCTCCTGCTAGCAGACAGGGAGTACCTCTTACCCCCTTTGTCAAGTCCGATTTATTTAGCTCTTTTTTTCAAAGTAATACCAACACCCAGTAATCCAAACTCAAGTCCCATCAAAGCTAGTCCCATTTCCGGGCCTGCAGAAGGAACATGCTGGACACCCAATACTTGTTTTTCAATACAAAATTGCGAACTATCTTCATCAAACACTTCTTTGGTTGTAGCCTGCGCTTTGTTTATTTCACAAATCACACCTTTATCTGCAGGCATCTGATTTTGCGAGAAAATTTTCATAGTCAAAAAATAGATTTTTTCTTCTCCCATAGCAAAATCTCCAGCATTAAAAGTTATTGTGCGTGATGCGGCGTCAAAACTGCCTGGAACGGAAACCGGAGTAAGAAAAGCCGGTACAAAATCCTTCACTTCGACTCCTTTTAATGCCATATCCGAAGTGTTTTTGACTTTCAATCTGAAGACGATCTGCTGTTCTGGAGCAAAGCGGGGATCAGAAGGAGACAGATTGTCTACGAAATCCAATTGATCAGTCCCACCTTTTGTCTGTACAGGTTTACCAACCATCTTTTCAATCAGAATAGTTTTAGAAGGCAAAGAGCCACCGTATTGTCCATACTGCCCGTATTGCGCGTTAACGCTTTGGTTAAAAAGCAGGACAGAAAAAGTTAAAAATCCTAGAATTAAAAGTCTACTCGTACGTCCCCTTATCATGACGGTAATTATACTACAGGACTAAAACTTTGTCAACTATAGGATAATAGGAAAAATATCCAAACCGGGGGATAAATTTTCCAGTAAAATAGCAGATATGAAAATGGGCGCTAAAGAGTTGCGTGAAGTTGGAGATAACCAGGCACAATCCAGGCTCAAAAAACTTAAACGTAAGCCTATTTACCTAATTTTAGAGAATGTCTATGACACCTATAATATAGGCGGCCTATTTCGTTTGGCCGACGCCTTGGCTGTCGAGAGGTTGTATTTGTGCGGCGAGATGGAAATCCCTCCCAATTCACGCATCCATAAGGCTTCGATAGGCACATATAAGGTGGTACCGTGGGAGTATAAAGAAGCAGCTCATGAGGCTATAGATGAGCTCAAAAAGAAGGGTGTGAAGATAATAGCTATTGAACAGGATAAACGAGCCCAAACTTATACTAGAGCTGAGTATAGCTATCCCTTGGCTCTCTTGGTTGGCAACGAGTCAGCAGGCGTCACCCCTAAAACACTAGCCCTGTGCGACCAGATCGTTGAGATCCCCATGTGGGGGATAAACAAGTCACTTAACGTGATAGTCTCAGCCGCGATCGTGTCCTATTTTGCAGTCTCATAGGAGGAGGCCGCTTCTATAATTGCGCATCGGGCAATTGTTTTTGCTTTGATTGCGAGATCAGAGATTCCAAAAAGCGAAGCTAATCTATTGACATGCTTGGTAAAAGCCCTTTCCAATGGACTTAAAATCTTTTTTTCTCCCTCGCTTGATCGATAATATAGCAAAACACCACCGTGAGAGCGCTTCTCCGTCACCAGATCTTCTGTAAAGCCGGGTCTGATCAAAAAAACGGTTTCATGGTTTGGAGGAAGTCCAAAATCACCAAAATCCAGACTAAGTTTGAGCTTATCTCTTACAAAGGCCCTAGTCGCTCTTATCAGCTTTTGCTGTCTAATTTTGTCTTGAAAATCGGCTGGAGCGTTAAGATGATCAAACCCCTTTAGAAATCCCCCAGAGGCTCTGACTACACCTCCATTTTTTAACACGTCTGCTATATTATAAAAACTACCCTCAATAAGTCCTTTTGTTTTCTCCCCAGCTTGCGTGCCAAGAGTGTGATTGTCTTGGAGTTCCTGAACTTTCATCAATAGTCCTACTTTTGTGACATGACCTTTTGGCAAAAGACCGTAGATGGGATGTTCATAGAAGCTGCTTTCACTCATGATATTATTTTGTAGGAGCAGGAATGCGCACGCCTAGGGGAACGACATCTCCATTGACTTTTTGTCCAAGAAGTACATTGTTGTCGCTACTAAATCCCAAAACTGTGATTATTTCCCCAGCGTTTATATCCTTAAAGCGAACAGAATCCTCAGTTGCGTAATCGACATTGACAAACGTAAGCTGTCCATTTTGAACATTTAGAGCCCATTGACTGGCAGAAGCTCCTAATTTTGTTGGACCACCTCTGAATAGAGTAGTGTTTAAGATCTGGGTTGGCTTATCGCCCGATTTAATCTCATCCACCACGCTTGCGCCCGGCTGCTGGCTTTCGTCAGCCACCATATCGTCTCTGAATTTTACAGCAGCATGGCCTGGTTTTACCTGTATTTCCAGTGGAGAGGTGTGAATATAGATCTTCTTCCCCGGTTGTAAACTTTCGACAGCGGTTTTTAAATAATCGCTTTTTGACTTGAACTTTTCGAGCAATTTCCCTGCTGCGTGAAGAGTATCTTGTGCGGTTACTAATCCTACTGTTCCAACGCCAACTCCAGCAATAAAGGCTCTTCGAGGTATTTTTGTTGATGATACTGGTTGAGGTGTGTCTTTACTTTCTGCCATATATAGTAAATTTATACTATAAGCTATTATGTGTCAAGGGCAGTTTCTTTATATCTGGTAAGTGCTTCAACAAGAAGGGTAGCAGGTTTGGGATGTCGAAGTGTTGGTCCAGGAATATCAATTATAAGCTCATGAGTAGGGTCTTTTACAATACTACTTGAAGTAATCTCAGGTGAATATGCTAATATCGCAAGCTCTTTATTGGTCATGTGATAACCCCATCTTCTCTCCATAAGACAATTTATACTATAAGGCGTTCACTTGTCAAGAGGTACTGGATGTGGGATAATATGGAGCCATGAGTCCAACAGAAAGTATTGAACCACCGCAGCGATCTCCTGAAATTAACCCCTTTCATTTAGCAGAAATTGAAAGAGCACAGTTTAAAGAGAACCTTATAGAGAGAGGATATCCAGAAGAAGAGGTTGAAAGAAAAATTATGCTAAGCTATTTCTACGCAGAAGGAATTCATTCACACCAACTACGTGACTCTGGCGAACCTTTCTTCAAGCATCCCGTAGCTACCGCATTAATTGTGGTCAATGAGTTATCTATTATAGATCCGAATGTAATTACACATTTACTGTTACATGACACATATGAAGATACTGGAGCATTCGGCGAACTAAAAAAAGATATGCTTTACTCAGAGTTGGCTCAAAAAGCATATGCTATCTTCGAACACCTTTTCGGGAAGAAGGTAGCGCTAATGACTTTAACTGCGAGTCGCCCTAAAGTTGACCACCAAGAAGTAGCAGACAAAGAACAGGCGGAAAAATTATTTAGAGAGCAACTTACCTCCGGTATGCCGTTTGGTCTATCCTTAAATAGGTACGATAGACGATTGGCACGAAGGCAAAAACCTAAAGTTCATCTTGGTAGACTAGCTGATAGACTCCATTTCTTTCGAGATATATATGGCTTAGATGATGAGCGAGTAGTACGAAAGATTAGTGAAACAGATGGCTTTCTTTTTAAAATTATTCCAGATGCAGAGACTGCCTATCCAACAGAAGTCGATTACCTAAAAAATGAGATTAGAAAAGAAATAGCTAAATTTAAAGCAGAAAAACCTCAATATTTCGAGGAAATAACTTAGGCGGTTTGGCGCGTTAAATCATTATCATTATCTTTCTCCTTAGGTCTAAAATATACTGTTCTTTTTTCTGCTTTACCTTCGTCTGTTTGAACATCGATATAAACAATAGGAAAGCCGCTTGAAAAAGTCATAAAGACTTCTCTATTGTAACGTTCTTTTTTTTCCTCTTCACCCACACTGAAGTGGGGGAACTCTATTGGCTTAATCTTATCTTTATCGTAGAATACAGTTACTTCTTGAAATAGTAAATTATTAAACCTTCCTGTGCCGGAAATTGAGCCATACTTAGGATCAACCATGATTTCTTGAGCTAATCCTTTGACATTTTCAGATCCGAGAGGGACTACAGTATAGCCATTATCCCTCAACGAGGATCTTAAATCCTCGATCTGGGGTGTTTGAGAAGGTCCTTCAACCATAGGGATAACAATTATAGTACTTGCGATATGCTTGTCAACCCCCTAATTTGGGTCTTGACAACAGCATATGTCTGTTATAATCTTATTTTGAAGCTTAAGAGCATGGACTTAAGGAAGTTGGTAATCATAAAAACTTAAATTAATTATTTTCAGCCAGCTGAAAAGAGAGGTTTTTTTTATGTCAAGAACAGTCGAGAGCTTTAACGGTTTTTCTTCACCACTGGATGGTGCAGGCTACTTTGTTCGAGCAAGTGGTTCTCATCAAATCGTTCAAATAGATAGGCCAATCGTTGATTCGGCAGAAGCTGCGAGACTTCCTTTCTCCAAAGCTCTCTATGACGTGGGGGGTCAAGTTGAGGCCATCATAGGGCTTGGTATGAATTTTAAAGATAAAAAGCAAATCTATAAAGAATTTGAATACTCATCAAAATATAGAATAGTAACCACAATGGCGTTTGGGTTGCACCGTGTGCTAATCCTCGATCCTCAATACGCCACAAGCAGTTTTCTCCAGGATGCAGAAGAAGAATTTCAATCTCTTCGCCATTCAACTGCGATTGAAATTCTTCATCCAAAGTTGAATGGTAAAGATAAGGTTTTGTTACAAAAAGGAATTAAAAAAATATCCGATAAAAAAGCTTCATCAAACCGTATTCTGAGTGAAGTACCTGATAAATTACTATATGGCGAATTAGAGCAAAGTGATATGGAAAATTATATTAATGCTGTTACTTCTAAGGCCGACGATTTGCTCGCACCAAGAGAAGACAAGGATCCTTCTCTAACTATGAGAGGAGCATTGGCATTAAGCGTTTTATCATTAGAGGATAACGCTTTTCCAGGTTCGTATGTAAGAGCAAAGGCAAAAGAAGTCCTCAAAGAAGATGAACGGGCCGGGGAGATTTACGACTCAAACGATCTGTTTCATCATTCTCCAGATGAGATGGAAGGGCGTCTCCCTCGTCTGGAACTCTCTCGTACTTAATTAAGTGAGTTATACTTGAAGACTTTATTCTTTCCCAGGAGTGTTCTAGTTACCTTTTTGCTAGAAACAGGGTAGAAGTAGGAAACTAATTCAAATTTTTTCAAGTCTTTCTTTAATTTTTTATAGACTTTTTCCAGGAACCAGGGGGAGATATAGAGAAAAATAGTAACGTCATTTTGAACAGAGCGAAGAATCTGAGTAGAAGTCGGGTCCTTCACGCTGTTGGCAACGATAGTTTGCACGTTTACTTTAAACATATCTGCAAAGATTATTTTGATACTCTTGCGGTTTGGGTGGAGGAGTTTTTTGAGATGGAGGATTATGATGAGGATAGGATTTATTTCAACTGCGATAAATTGAGTGTTTAGCTTTTGTTTATAAGCCTCGTTGGCCGCTTCAAAGATCACTAAACCATCTCCTGCGCCAAGATCGACAATGGTGTGGCTGTTTCTTAGGTTTAGGGCTTTCAAGATGAGCGGAAGGTCTTTCTTGTTTGCTGGAAAATAAGGGATAGGAGAGAGCCTGCGGGAGGTAAACAGATATGTTGCAGCAAGAATAGAGATGAGGAAAAAAAAGAGGATGATCATTGGTATAATAATAGCACGTGCTTAACGGGCGGGTGGCGGAACCGGCAGACGCGTAGGTCTCAAAAACCTATGGTGGCAACACCGTGTGGGTTCGACTCCCTCCCCGCCCACATGAAAATCGGAAAAACTCTTTATTGTACTGACAGAAAAGCTTGGCGCAAGTGGCTTGCGCAAAACTATAATAAAGAAAAAGAAATTTGGCTGATCTACTATCGAAAAGAATCAGGCAAACCAAGGATTTCATACGAAGACGCAGTGGAGGAGGCATTATGTTACGGCTGGATTGACAGCATAGTAAAAGGAATCGATGATAAGCGTTACGCCCAACGGTATTCTCCGAGAAAATCGACAAGCGTGCTTTCCCAACCCAATAGAGAGCGCATCCACAAACTCATAGCCCAAAAGAAGATGACCAAGGCCGGACTCGCAGCTCTAGCACACGTTTTTGATCCTAAAAAAGATAAGCTTGATAGCTTTATCGTTCCCTCTGCCATTTTTAGAGCACTAAAAGCGGATAAAGATGCATGGAAAAATTGGCAAAAATTTCCTGAGTCGTATAAAAGAATTCGCATTGATTACATTGAAACCCGGAAGAGACATGGTCACGAAATATACAAAAAAGCGCTGCAGTATTTTCTTAAAATGACTGCTCAAAATAAGCGCTTTGGTTTCGTCAAGGAAATGTTGTAGAGAAGACACATATATGCTATAATCACACTTTATGCCCACAACTCCCGAAGGTGAAAAGGCTCTCAGAAAATCGATATGGGAAGTCGATGGAGGGCCGATTACAAGAAGAACGGCCTTAGCCCTCACGCTCTCTGTCCCCTTAGGAATCGAAGAAATTGTAAGCGGTTGGATTAGTGAAAATAATTACGAACGCAAAATTGCTGAGTTTAATGCTCAATTTCCCGAACTCCCTGAAGAGGTGACGTTAAACGCTGCACAATACGAACTCTACCTTCAATTACAAGATCAAGGATATGTAACTGTCGAGGGTATAGACACGGATCAGACAATTAAAGAAATTTTTCAGACCGATTCGCCTGAGTTTAAACTTTTGCAAACAGATTATCAAGAGGTTCAAAACTGGCGAGAGCGAAGAGACAAAGCAGCAAGAGATAAATATGGGCTGCCTATAGGCATGTTTAGAGCTACATTTGGGATTAGTTTAATTATGGGTTTAACAGGTGCGGGAGCGATCAATACGCTAGTGCATCCTGGTGGTCCAAGTATATTTGAAGCAAGACAAGAGCGATGGCAAGATCTTTATGATCTTGTTGAAAAGTTAAAGCCTGAGTGGATACAGCAGTTGCCATCAAAGAGAGAATTGAAAGAGTTTTTTGAAACTGCAAAGCTTCTGCCCCCCGTTGGCGGTAAGGTTGTCCCATCTTCAGCTAATCAAGGGTTTATAATCTTACGTCCTCATTATGTTGGCGAGCAACTTGCTACCGAAACGACCGAAAAGATGCAAAAAGGCGAATATGGTGAAGCGATAGTCCATCAACTTACAGTTCAGGGTAGGTTACCTGATAAGTTTAAATATGCTGCAGCAGCGCTGATTTTAAACAGTCCATTTCAAAATGATTGGACACAACCCTTCTTCAGCGCTCCATGGGGATCGGTTGCACCGCTCATCCACGATGGAGGAAATACAGAGACAAAATATAATAAAAGGTGGAAAAAAATTAAAGGGAGAACTGATTTTCTTCAAAGAGTATTTGTAAATTTTGATGAAAGTGACCCAAACTCTGAAGGAATGATCGCCAATCTTTTAGAAAGTGAGAGAATGATTTTGGAGGCACGGTTTTATCAAAGAGCAGCTCTTGCTTTACATAGTCACGTCGGAACAACTCCTCGTGCAATTTCTAGCCAAATGAGAGAATCATTAGCTGACGAATGGTTATTGTTTGAAAATAAGATGAGAGGACTTCTATCTTATTACCAACTTGAAGACGTTGTTGATGTTCAATGGTTTTTAGATAAGTCACGAGAAGTTCCGAACTGGTCGGGGGAGAGATTCGAAGCAGATTATGATCCGGTTAAAACGGCTTTAATATCGGTTGAAGAAGCTAAAAAACGAGACCCAATTACAACAAGAGAAGCTACCGCAAAGATTATGGTACAAACCATTGATGCCGTAGATAATATCATCGGCTTGAATAAGTTTATTGCGTAAAATCTTTTCTTTCGGGGTTGACGAATAAGAGCCTGGAGGTTATCATACCTTTATGACACTTCAGCAAATCTACGACCTGGCTGTCGAAATGGGAATTAAGGCAGATCCAAGGGGGGTAGAGGGTGTCAAGAGTTATTTTTCTCATCTCAAACATGACTACGAGGAGCTTCCGGAGAAAAAGAAAAAACTTTTCGATAAAGAAACACTAACCAACCCATACTCCGATAGTAGAATACTTTTTGGTGAGCCAAAAAAAGAGATAAAAAAGTTGCTGGCCGGCATTGACGCGGACGCCTCAGAGATTCTTCTTGCCGATAGACTTAATCAAAAAGGCGGAAAAATCGATCTGGTAGTTTCTCATCACCCAAGCGGCCATGCTTTAGCCAGCCTCTATGAGGTAATGGACATTCAAATTGACATGTTTGCAGAGGCCGGCGTCCCTGAAAACGTTGCCCACGCTTTGTTTGACGAAAGAAAAGCGCAGGCTAAGCGGCGCCTTAGTCCTTTAAACCATGCTCAAGCTGTAGATACAGCTCGTTTGCTTGAGGTTCCTCTTCTGGCTATTCATACAGTTTGGGATAATCTCGGACATGATTTTATGAAAAAATATGTAGCGAAAAAAGCCTATCACAATGTCGGAGAACTTTTGGACTATATTCTTGATGTTCCTGAATTTCAGGAGGCGGCAAAAGGAAAGGCCGCCCCAAGTCTGGTCCTTGGCTCACCCAAAGGCCGAACTGGAAGAGTTGTTGTAGGTTTTACCGGAGGAACAAATCCTTCCAAAGAACTCTATAGCGAACTGGCAAAAGCAGGTGTGGGGACAATTGTCGAGATGCATGTACCCGAGGATGCGGTCACTGAGCTTCGAAAACTGCACATTAATGTAATTGATGCAGGACACATGGCAGCAGACTCAATCGGCGCCAATCTCTTTCTGGATCAGCTTGAGAAGAGAGGAATCTCTGTTATCGCCTGTTCAGGACTTATAAGGATAAAAAGAAAGTAGAAGCTCGATATCAATTTTTGTACTCACAAAAATTAATATCTGCGCTTTCACTAAAAAAGTTAGTTTTGTCGTTAATTTTGTTGTTCATATGAAATCTCAAGACTTTATCAAAGTCAAAAATATTATTAAAGTTTCACCCGATGAGACGCTCTCATCCGCTCTTTCACAACTCTCCTCCTCACATGACGCGGCCTTTGTCTTCTCAGACGATAAGAAATTCATGGGAATCATCAACCCATACCATTGTCTGATCAAGACATCCCACCCGGGCAATGCCAAAGTAGAAAATTGCACTTTTCATGCCCCCCGTATAAAAATGAATTATCCCTTATCCAGAGTGGCTCAACTGATGGTTGAAACAAGAGTCCACTATTTGCCGGTTTTTGATACCCAAAAGGAGGAGTTTCAGGGGATTGTTTCGGCCCGACACATCCTCTATTTAACCCAAAAATCCCCTTTTTTTAATATTAAAATCGCAGATTTTTTGCGGACCAAAAATAAGCCGATTGTCACAATCTTTGAAGACGAGACGGTCTCCCAGGCAATCCAACTATTTAAAAAGTACAGATTGTCTAAACTGGTAATTGTAAATAAAGACATGAAATTACGGGCCATTCTGGCGCATTATGATCTGATTCAATTTCTGGTTGCACCACGTAAAAAAGGTCAATGGGGGGACCGCAAGGGTGATCGGTTGAGCTTCCATTATAATACCGTCAAAAACTTTGCCAAGAGTTTAGTTTTAACCATCTCTCCGGAGCATTTTTTGAGAGACGCCTTAAAGCTGATACTCGATAAGGAAATCGGCAGCGTGATAGTAGTTGATGAGGAGAGACATCCAATAGGTGTAATTACAACTAGGGATTTTCTTGGACTTTTGGCCAAAAAAGCTCAAGAGAAGAAATTTGAGATTATTGCCAAGAATCTCTCAGTAGAAAGCCGCCGCATCATCGGCGGTTTTTTTAACAATATCGCCTCATTAAGTCGAAAAATTCCAGAGCTTACAAAAGTAAGGTTGTTTATTAAAGAGGAGAAAAAAGGTGGAGTTTTTGAGCAGGTTTTGTCGCTAATCCCCAGAAAGGGGATGCCCAGAATCATCAAAAGGGAAGGCAAGAATCTTCGTCAGATGCTGGCCGAATCGCGCCTCATTTTAAAGAGAATAATCAGAAAATAATATGATGCTTGTCATCTTAATTCTAGCTGCCTTACTGCGTTTTGTCGGCCTAAACTGGGATCAAAATTTTCATTTGAATCCTGATGAGCGCTTTTTAACGATGGTGGGAAATGCAATGAAACTGCCACAGACTATCATAGACTACCTTAATCCTGCAGTCTCTTCATTTAATCCGTCCAATCTGGGGTTTAATTTTTTTGTCTATGGCACTCTCCCTCTGATAATAAATAAATTAGCGGCAGTTTTTACTGGAGCAGATTCATATATCGCTTTTACTCTTCAGGGCAGACTTTTTTCCGGTCTGGCAGATCTGCTTGTACTCATATTTGTCTACAAAACGGCACATTTACTTGAGGAGCGCTTTAGACTCTCACCGAAGGTTAAATATTTAGCCAGCTTTTTGTACGCGATTGCAGTTTTTCCGATACAGTCAGCGCACTTTTTTGTGGTAGATTCATTTCTAAATTTATTTGTTTTTGCTAGTTTTTATTTTGCGCTGAAAAGTTATCTTAAAAAGAGTCTAGCTGATGCGCTAGGGAGTTTTCTATTTTTTGGTTTAGCTCTGGCAACCAAAATTACAGCCCTTTTGATACTTCCCTTAAATATTTTTATTATGACACTGGCCGTTTCCGGAGCCACACGTGGCAAGAAGCAAGACATCTTAAGGCTGGTTAAATTAATTTTCGCCTGTACGATAGTCTCCTACCTTACGATCCGTTTAGCAGACCCCTATCTTTTCCAAACTCATAATTTTTTTAATCCCACAATCAGCAATTTGTTTATTAAAAATCTAGTCCAGCTAAAAGCTTTTGATAATCCCAATGTTTGGTACCCACCGGGTGTCCAATGGATCCATAAGCCGCCGATTCTCTATGGTTTACTTAATCTTGCCGTCTTTGGAATAGGCCTGCCTTATTTCGTTTTATTGGTTGTTGGGATCTGGAGAAGCCGTACTGTTGGAACTTCTCGTTTTGTACTTTCAATCATCATCCTTTGGATGTTTGTTTTTTTTCTCTTCCAATCAACCCAATATGCAAAAACAATGCGCTATTTCATTTTACTTTACCCATATATTGCGATCTTTGCCGGCCTCGGACTGGCAGTAATTCTTGATGCACTAGGGAACATACGTGATAAAGTTGCCAGATACACCCTTTACACGCTCCTTTTTATTATGCTTATGGCATGGCCGCTTGCTTTTATATCAATATATTTGCACCCGCACTCTCGTGTTGAAGCATCAGAATGGGTATACAAAAATGTCGCCAATAAAAGCGTAATTCTTGTTGAGCATTGGGACGATGGATTGCCTCTGCCTTTGGCTCAAGCAAATGGTAAATCTTTCACGCTCGTTGAGCTCCCTGTTTTTGATCCGGATACCAATCAAAAATGGCAAAAAATGAATGAACTTTTGAGAAAAGCAGATTACTACATTCTCTCCTCAAACAGAGGGTGGGGGAGCATTACCACAGCTCCTGAGAAGTATCCTCAGATGAGCAAATTTTATATCGATTTGTTGGCAGGAAAACTAGCATATCAAAAAATAAAGGAGTTTACATCATATCCTTCATTGCGCTATCTGGGAATTCCATTTGATTTTCCGGATCAGTGGGCTGATGAATCTTTCACTGTCTATGATCACCCGAAAGTGCTCATTTTCAAAAAGGTGTTTTAGTCAAACAGATTGTATTTGATTATTTCACCCAAAGCCTTGATCCCGTCGATTAAGTTTATTTTTTTCCCTTCAGCATATGTCCTTCCCCAATATGAGATGCCAACTTCATAGATTCTGATTGCTTCTATCTTGGCAACACGTGCTGTTATTTCGGGTTCAAATCCGAATCTTTTAGACTTGATTTTCTTTGCTACTTCTCGGATCAAATCTCCACGAAACACCTTATATCCAGTCTCCATATCGGTTAAGTTTAAGTTAGTCAGCATGTTGGAGAGGGTAGTCAAAAAAACATTGGCTAAATAATGCCAAAAATACAATACTCGATGAGGTCGGTCTGAGATGAAGCGTGAACCATAAACGACATCTGCTTTGTTTTTTAAAAACGGTTCAAGAAGAGCAAGATAATCGTCGGGATTATACTCTAGATCTGCGTCCTGGATAAGAACAATATCGCCTGATGATTTTAGGAAACCTAGTTTCAATGCCGCCGCTTTCCCTTCATTTCTTTTTTTTTCGATAACAATAATTTTTGATTTTTTACTTATCAACTTGATTTTTTTAAGGGTTTGGTCGGTTGAACCATCATCAACGACAATAATTTCTTTTATTAAACCGCAGACGTCGGCTTTTTTAACTTTGCGCACGGTTTCTACAATATATTTTTCCTCATTATAGGTAGGAATAACAATGCTCAAGGTTTTATATCTTCCCATTGCTATCCCATATTGTACACAATCCATTTCCGCTATAATAAAAATTACCTTGAAAATAAAAAAAACACTTATCGTTGCCGTGATTCTTCTTCATTTATTTTTCTATGTTTCTGCCCTAAAAACCCATACTTTTGACTATTTTTTTCCTTGGGGCAATGTCCACGACCATCAAGGGATAGATTTTTATCAAGTTCCCAATGGTGCCCGCATGTTTATGCAAGGCGGAAATCTGACCGGAGAATCTATATCTAGCATCAACACTTATGCATATGGAAATAGGAATGTCTATCATCCATTTTTTACCCTTCTCGTGGGTACTCCACTACAGCTGCTTACACCACAAACCGCATTCACTTTATGGTTGGTCTTTCATGGTTGTTTATGGTTTTTTCTGGCGTGGTATCTTTACCAGAAGTTTAAATCAAACAAAAATATCACTTTGGCGCTTGTTTTATTTCTTGGGCTTTTTCCACACTATCTGGAGATCTGGAACGGTCAGTATCATTTTCTTTATAATGCAGCCATTTTTTTTCTTCTTTTAGCAAGTCTTCAACAAGAGAAGTGGCAAGACGGTCTCGCCTTCGTATCGAGCCTGCTGGTTAAGCCGATAAGTCTTCTTTTTATTCCTGCACTCATCTTGCGAAAAAGGTGGAAAACGCTTCTTCTGGGTTTGAGCCTTTTTGCAGTGACAACTATATTCTTTATCCTGAATCGCTCAGGAATGTATTATCTCAATAATCTTTTTGATCGCGTGTCTCATCCAATCGGCGGTCCGCCTGGAATCTTCACCTTAGACGCAGTGCTAAGGTTTTTAGCAGTGCCACTTTATAATACTACCCTTACTAAAGTCGTTGTTGCTTTAGGTATTGTTTTTGTTTCCTGGCGATTACGCCTAAATTTATTCGTTCAACTTTTTCTTTGGACGTCATTCTATTTGTTATTTTACGATTTGGTTTTTGAGTATCACTATACGACACTTGCACCTTTTTTGGCAATTGGTATCTTGACACAAAAAGCCTTGCAAACGAGAATTGCGAAAGTCTTATCATTGACGTATGTTCTCCCAACGCCATTTTTTCTATTCCATCTTTGGCAATTTCAGGCAGTAGGACAGAGCGTAACGGACGCAGGATGGGTGATATTGGTTCTGTTTCGGATTCTTCCGCTTATGATACTGGATTATGTGGTTATTTTTCGAAGCAGGTCTACATATGCCTTGTAGGTTTTCTCCGGGTTAAAGATCTCATGAGCCTTTGCAATAAGCGCACTGTTTGCGAATCGATGCTTATCCTTCAGAACTGTTGAAATAGCATCAGCAAGTGCTGTGGAGTTTTTTGGCGGAACCAAGAGACCCATTTGGGTGAGCTTGATTGGAAGACGAACGCCCGGACTATTCGAGGCAACAACAGGGGTACCCGCAAGCATTGCCTCTGCTTGAACCATCCCAAAAGCCTCGGTCTGATTTATTGAAGGAAGCACTAATACGTCTAAACTCCTATAGATTGCGCCGATTTCCTCATCATCAACCATTCCCAAAAATCGATGAGGGACTTTTTTCTGCTTCAGCAGTGTTTTTATCTGCTGAAAGTAGAGTTTTTCTCCTGCGACCTGTGGTCCTGATGGACCACAAAAAACAAGCTCAACATTGGCCTCATTTACCAGCTGAGATATCGCCTCAACGAGATACTCAATCCCTTTTTCAGACGAAACTCGTCCCACAAACCCGATCCATTTTTTTTCTCCTTTTTGTTTAAGATGTGAGGCAAAAGTAGATTGAGATATTGTTTTTTTTTCAATTGGTGGAAGAGCGGGGATGAGCTTCTTTTTTAATTGGTTGAAAACCGACTGTGACTGAATATAGTCAGGTATTGCAAAAATAGCTGTCGCTAGAGACACTTGAAGAATCGCGCTTGCTCTCAACACCAATGTTACAATGGAAGCAAACAAACCCCCAGTGAAGACCGGACTGCAAAGATAGATCAAAATCAGCGGTTTTCCCATCATTCGGGCGACGATGGCTAAAAAAAGACCTTCGACGTTTGGCATAGTAAGGATGACGATATCTGCTCGCTCTGCTTCCCGAAAAAAAACCGGCAGAGACTGTGGAGAGATGTAGCCTTTGGAGACCTGAAAAAGATACGGCACCCGTACGATAAGCAAGCTATCCATTTGCTCCACTTTTTTGAGATTTTGTTTATGGGGAAAGGTGAGAACTTTTACAGAGTTACTTTTCGAGAGTTGCTTAAGGATCCGATACGGATATACAGTCAAGCCAGAAAGATAAGGGAGAAAATATGAGGAAAAAAAAAGAATTCTCATGAGAGTTCGGAGTCGATTTGTTTCAGAGCGTCCGCCAGACGCGGAAATTTGTAGGGATAGGCAATGGTTTGGTCAAAAAAATTGGCGACCCAAAAAATTTTCAGTTTGGATTTTGTTTTTCGGAATATGGAGTTTAAATAAGCAACAATATCCCAATTGTCTTCAATAAAATAATCAAGGTCCAAACTTCGAACAATTTGTTCCTTAAATAGAGTCGGCTGTTGATCACTTTTGTTAAAAAAACATTGCTCAAAATACTTATCTGCTTCTAGTTTTTTTAACCATTTATCAAGATCAGCCTGAAGAAAACTATACCTTCCAGTTATAAGATAGGCTTTGATTTTCTTCTCCCTGACTAGTCGTTTTATATCATCAAAACCAGGGTTTATGAACAGGCTTGATTTATGAAAAACATACCAGATAATTTTTTCAAGCTTGTGCCTCGGAACAAAAAAAACACCTTTTCTCGCCTTAAAGAATATTTTTTTAACACCAACTATGAAAGGACGAAGTAAGCGGGTTGGATTATAGAGAAGCACACCATCCAAGTCAAATCCTACGCGCAGAGGTTGTCTTTTCATGGTTGCTCAATTATACTAAATGAGCTATGCTTCCCGTATTTCTGGAGCTAAAAGTGATCAAAATTTATACATTTGGAGTTTTTTTGGTGTTGGCTTTTTTTTGGGGAAGCTACCTGCTATGGAAGAATTTCTTGCTGACAGCACACAAAGAAGAAGATGTTTTTGACGCTCTGTTTGTCAGCTTGGCAACAGGCTTCTTGATCAGCCGACTTACTTATGTAACAATTCATTTTGAAAGTTTTGGCTTCAGTATACTTAAATTCATTTTAATCAACGGATATCCCGGACTTTCACTTTATGGATTTATGGGAGGTTTTATCTTGGGGCTGTATTTATTTTTTTTGAGCAGGAAAGTAAAGTTGCGCGAAGTGATCGACTATTTTATTCCACCTTCTTTTTTAGCTCTGGGAATAGGCCTTATAGGCAGTTTTCTGGCCGGCCCGGAGACCCCAGTCAAGACCAAGCTATTTTTATTAACTCTCGTGCCACTCTATGAATCAGTGCTTTTTTTCTTTGGTGCATTTTTAACTTACAAAATTGTCTATGCAATCAGGCGAGAAAAATATTCTAAAGGCTTTAATCTGCTTTTTTTCTTTTGGTATTATAGTCTTGTCACATCTGTCTTCGAGCTTATCCTGGGCGGAGTAAAAGCTGTATCAAATCTAAATTTTAATCTAATTACCTCTTTTGTTTTACTGTTGACAACCACTTTTTATTTTTTATATTATTTCAGAAGCCTTGTTTTTGGCAAGCTGACCGCAATTGGTAAACAAGTGCTTAAAAAAGATGGCAAAAAAAATCACCAAGTCGCTCATCAAAGATCACAAGGACAGGCTCGAAAAAGATAGTCAGGAGATAGCCCTGCAGATTGAGGAGTTGGCCAAAGACGACCCGTTTGCCGATCCAGACCATGCCTCAGATAATGCCGCAATCGACACTGACGTAAGGGAGCAGGTTGGCCACGAAACAATAGTTGCCCAGATTAAAGACCTGAGGCGAAAGCTTAAGGATATCGATCTGGCACTGGAGAAGATCAAAAAAAACAGATATGGTTATTGTGAAAAATGCGGTTTGGAAATATCCCTAGCTCGTCTCAAATTGATTCCCGAGGTGCGCTACTGCATCGAAGACGAAAGAAAGCTCTACAGTTAAGGCCTAAAAAAATTGGTATCTTCGCCAGGAGTTATGCTATATTGAAGATATGCTATCTGAGATTCCGGCGTCTACTTTTTTTAATTATTTTATCTACCTTTTAATTCCATTTTTATTCGGATATGCAGCCAAAAAAATCAAGATTTCTCCGATTATCGGTTATATTGTTGGAGGAATAGTCCTTGGCAATCTTTTGAAGGGAGTTATATCCCAGGAGGCAATCAATAGTTTTGCCTATTTTGGGATAGTTCTGCTGCTATTTACAGTCGGCTTGGAGATCAGCCTGGAAAAGCTGATACTCTTGAAAAAATTCATTTTGCTGGGAGGCAGCCTCCAGATTTTACTTTCTATAGTAGGCGTTGCTGTCTTATGTTTGTTTTTTGGCTTCACGTTAATCCAGGCGGTGCTTATTGCGATAGCCTTCAGTTCATCCTCAACAACAATCGTGGCCAAAATCATCCAGGAGCGGGGAGAGGAGAATTCTTTTTTGGGAGAAATGGCTCTTGGGATACTCATGTTTCAGGATTTGGCCTTTGTACCCTTTATTATTTTATTCACCAATATCAACAGACTATCCCCAACAGCAGGTGAGATCACCAGAAATGTTGCGGTAGGGCTTTTTGAGTCAGCGCTTATTCTAGTTGCCATTTACTACATAGGTAAACGCGTAGTACCTGTGCTTTTCAATACAATCGCCAAAACCTCACGGGAGCTACTCAACCTTTTCATCATCATCTTTATTTTTATGATTACTTTTGTTTCTGCTGCTGCCGGAATTCCGATTCTCATTGGGGCTTTTATAGCCGGCGTATTAGTTGCCCAGACGATAGAGCACTACCATATTTTTTCCCAGATTCGCCCAATGCGTGATTTGATGGCCATTGTCTTTTTTATTTTTATCGGGACAAAAGTAAGTTTGGTTGCGGCTTTGCCTCTTTTACCGCAGATATTATTGTTTGGCGCGCTGGTCGCTGCTATCAAGGCACTAGTTTTGATTTCCGTCTTTCTTTACTTCCGCTTCAATACCAGAATAGCTTTTTCCTTAGCTCTACTTCTTTTCCAAATCAGTGAAACCGCTTTCATTCTTTTGTCTCTGGCTTTTGCCAACAAAATTTTCAACCCCGACCAGTATTTATTTATCACAATCACCGTTTTGGTTAGCTTGATGATAACTCCGCCTTTGATTAGTAAGAAAGACTCTATCTATAGAGGAATCCGGTCTTTTTTCAAGAAATTTTTTCCAGCAGCTGAGATTTATATCAAACATAGGTTGGATTTTGATCAATCGCGCCTGGAGGCATTTAACTTAAATAACCATATTGTCATCTGCGGTTATGGAAGAATAGGCTCCCAGGTTGGTAAAGCGTTAACTTTGGCCAATATTCCCTTCGTTGCCATAGATTATAACTTCAACACAGTTGAAAAAATGAGAAAAAGCGGTATAAAAATTATTTACGGCGACCCTACTGATTATGACGTTCTGGATTTTGCGGAAGTAGAAAAAGCTCTGGCTCTTATCTCTGCTGTACCTGCCAAATTTGATCAGGAATCCATCATCTTAAATGCCAAAAAACTCAATCCCGACATATTCATTGTTGGTCGAGCTCATAACATCAAAGACCATCAACGCATGATTGATCTAGGTGTTCAATCTGTTGTTCAGCCGGAGATTGAGGCTTCTGTCTCGATCATCAAAAAGATCTTTCTGCTTAAAAATATGCCTAAAGAGGAGATTCTCAAGCGTCTGAAACACATCCGTCTGGTACAAATATTCGTTTAAAGGCATATGAAAAAAAGAGAAGTCAAGAACTTCAGAAAAAACACTTATCAGGTGCTTTATATTGTATTGTCACTGTCTCTATTGAGTTTTCTGATAGTTGCAATCGTTAACTCGCTTTTTGTGAATCACCCGGATAGGATTAATGTTGTTTTTTATGGAGATAAAACTGCTTTCTACTCGCTGGGTAAAACCGACAATATCAACTATTTTACCTATATGTATCCAGATCTTAAGATTCTCGTCCCAGGAGGGTATGGATATTATAGAGTTGGGGCTTTGGGAAAACTGATTTCACTCGAAAAGAAACCTGATTTACTGATTACTGGTTTCTCCGAAGCTACTTCCACTTTGGTCAATTTTTACTTTTATCCACCAGGTGACAAGATTTATTATGGGGATAGTGGCTCTTCTTCAGTTTTTTTTCCAAGCTTAAGTCAGATTTGGCTGGGAGTTTCAAATGCGAGTTTCTTAGACAGAATATATTTATGGCTGATGTTTACGACAGCCAAAAAATCCGATTTTGCAAGTCTTGAGGCGGATGTTGTGAAAAATCAGCAACAAAAAAGATTACTGGATGAGAATGGTCTATCCAAACGTTATCAAGGTTTTTTCTACCAGAAAACCTATAGAAATGAAATGAAGTCTGTCCAAATAATTTATACAAAAAAATATACTAGCGCTCTTATGATAGGTCAAATATTAGAGGGTTCAGGCATCAGAGTTGTTGATATCTCGCAAGATAGTAAACAGCCTAGAGTCTGTATTGTTTCAGAGGATAAGGAGAGTTTTTCCCGTAGCGCCAAAGATTTAGCAAAGTTCTTTCACTGTGATTTGGTCAGAGCCAAAACAAGAGTTTCTGATATAATTTTGGTGCTTGGGAACCAGGAGGGGGCCTGGAGTGAGGAGTAAGATTTATGATGATTACAATACTTACATTCTTTGGCCTTTTTCTTGCTTCCTTGTGGCTAGCCAGACGCTCAATGCGAGATTTTAATACGCCTTCTGAGGTAAGGCGCATGATTAAGAGGCATAAGACCCGAGGGACAATCCTTTTTTTCAAGCAAAATAAAACCAGACACTATTCTTCTTCATTATCACCATCCTCAACCTCTAAAGAATAGGGGAGGATATCCTTATCTTCATTAGCGAGGTTTTCAGCCATATTCTCGATATCGTTAGTCAATACATCAGGCTCATCTGCAAGAGCGTCCAGATCCTCATCTATGCCTATTTTCATCATATTTGTTTTTGCGGTATTGGGAAAAGAAGCATATTTGGCAAATTTTTTAGCTTTGGTTTGCTCTTTAATAAAAACCACTACACGGCTTAATGAAGCTTCTTTGATAAAACACGAATACTCTCCACCGGCTTTCATAAACAGAAATAGAGTCTTGGACAAATCATCAGGCAAGGAACCGATATAATCGTTGGATTTAGATCTCACCTCTATTTTTCTTTTTTTGGCCTTGAGCATGATCTCTTGGCCGACTACGAGGTGGGCTAGTAAACTCTTTTGCCCGATTTTCACCAAGGGCACGCTTTTTGTTTTGCCAGGGACTTCCAGAAAAAGTGAAGGATCAAAGCGCACCTCTTTTCTGGCAGATTTCTTGACGTTTTTTTTAGCCAGTATTTTTATCCGGTCCAGATTTTCCTTCGCCAATTGATTGTTGGGTTGTAGCTTTAGCACTTTCCGATAGATTTGCCTGGCAAGAGTTAGTTTATGGGTTTGGACATAAGCAAAACCCAAGCGCAGATAGGCTGAAAAATTATTTTTGTCTAACTTAAGAAGTTTTTTATTATCGCCAATTGCTTCCTTCCAATCGAGGTTGATTGCAGCGTCGATTGCCCGTTGCTCCAAGAGCTCCAAATCGTTCATAAATCCTAACAGTATATGGCATTTGAGACTAATGTCAAGTATAATGTCCGAACTTATGTCAGGTCACTCCAAATGGTCTCAAATTAAGCGAAAAAAAGGTCTAAAAGACCAGGAAAAAGGTAGAATTTTCTCTAAACTTGCGCAAACTATTACCATTGCTGTTTTGGAGGGGGGAGGGGCTACAGATCCGGAACATAATGTCAAACTAAGAATGGCTATAGAAAAAGCCAAACACGAGAATATGCCCAAGGAAAACGTACAAAGGGCAATAGAAAAAGGAATCGGCCCGAACAAAGAAAACCTGCATGAGATAGTTTATGAAGGTTTTGGACCTGGAGGCGTTGTATTTCTCATCCAGGCAACAACTGACAACTCCAATAGAACTCACAGTGAGATTAAAAATGTTCTTGAGCGCCACCAGGGTAAAATAGGCCCCCAGGGCTCGGTAATCTACCTTTTTAAGATGTGCGGCATAATTTCTTTTGAAAAGATGAGCAATAAAGAGGAAGATGTTTTTACATTTTCCGACAAAATTCATGCTTTTGATATTGATGATGACGACTCATCCTTCACGGTCTACTTTCCATTTGAGAGTTTAGGCAGAGTTGGAGATTTTTTGGGGGAGCTGAAGCCAACCCCCCAGGAACTGGATTACAGGCCCATCTCAACGGTTAAAATAACCAACAAAGGCGCCATAAAAAGCATACTTAATCTGGTTGAGGCTCTTGAGTCAATTGACGAGGTGCATAAAGTCTTTTCAAACTTCGACATCCCAGAGCAGTATTTAAAGCTATAATACTACTCATGCAGAATTTTTTAAACTTTTTGATCAAAAAAATAAATTCTTTTTCTTTAAGAATAGAGAAGCGGGTACGTTTTGTCGTCAGCGCTTTTGTCTTAAGCCTGCTGCTGTTGATTTCGACTTTCTTCTTTTTTGACAAGGCTATTTTCTTCATTCCTCTATTTATTTTAGTTACTTATCTGCTGACGTACTTTTCAGTCCTTGAAGGGATTGATAAATCTGAATGGATCATGCTTTTTCTTATTCCGGTAATTTTTAGCGTAGCCTTTTATCTATTCTATTTTCTTTTTCCAGTTCGTTGGTTGACTCGATTACCCTTTATAGTCATCTACGCAGTAGCGATCTACGCCATACTTTTGACTTCAAATATATTCAATGTCGGAGTAGAGAAGAGCCTCCAGCTTTTTAGAGCGGCTTTTTCAGTTAATTATTTTTTTCAGACGATCATTATCTTTCTGATTGCTAATATTCTTTTTTCAGCTAGGGAAAATTTTATGATAAACGCGGCCCTGGTGGGGGCAAGCGTTTTTCCAGTTAGTCTTCAACTTTACTGGACTATCAAGCTCAATCTTAAACTTGAAAGGGATTTATTCCTTTATGCTTTTTTAACTGCTTTTGTATTGGCGCAGATTGTGATGGTGTTGTCTTTTATACCGTTTAAACCATCAATCATGGCTCTGGTTGTCACAGCTTCCTATTATTCCCTCAGCGGCCTGATTACGGCCTTTATCGATACCAGGCTTTTTAAGCAAACCGTGCGCGAATATATCATCTTATTGGGGATTGTTGTTGTAATCGCTTTGTTGACAATAAATTGGTAAAAAAAGGACACCCATGTATCTTGATATTTTAAAAAAGGGAGCTCTTGAGGGAGGAGCAGTGCTTAAGCAGTACTTTCAAAAACAAATTGAGGTTGCGTTAAAAACTAGCATCCAGGATATAGTTACCGTAGCAGATCACGAGGCCCAAGCAGCAATTGTTGGTGCGATCAATAAATCCGTTAAGGGGAGTTTTCTAGAAGGCAAAGTGGGATTTATTGGCGAGGAGAATCTTATTACCAAAGGCGAATACACTTTTGTCATTGATCCCTTGGATGGGACCAATAACTTTGCAATCGGAATTGATTTCTTTTGTGTAGCAATTGCGCTTTTTAAAGGGAATAAACTTTTAGCAGGACTCATATATGACGTTGTGAGAGACAATTTCTATTGGGGAGAAAAGGGAAAAGGAGCTTACAAAAACGGGAAAAAGTTGAGGATAGGAAAAAATATAAAGATCCAAGATGCAGTTCTCTATGCTTCCCCGCCTAACGTAAGCACGCAAAGGAAGCGAATATTAGATATCATCAGGGATGTTTCACAGTCAGTAAGAACTTTTAGAATGGTAGGATCGATTGCTTTGGAAATTTGTAGAGTAACTGAGGGAGTAGGGAATTTAGCTTTACACGGCGGTTGCAATATTTGGGATCTGGCAGCTTCAAAATTGATCCTGAATGAGGCTGGCGGGGTAGTTTTAGACCTAGAAGGCAGTGAGCTTAAGTTGAACCTGGATAACATCAAAATAAATTATTTTATTGCAGGTGAAAAAAAATTAATTCTGCAATTTTTAGAACTTCTTAAAAAATAATCGACACCCCAAGATAGAGGAGAGGGGAGGCTAAGTGTGAGGCCAAAAGCAGGAGAAAAATAACGGACGTGATAAATATATCCTATAGTATAAATATTACAAAACTATAGGGTAGTGGTCAAAGCTAAAATTGAAATTAGATTTTTTAAGATTACCTAGAATAATAACGTAATTTGAGCTCAAAATTACAGAAATAGATTACTACTACGCTCTAAATAGAACATGATTATATGATCGCAATGTTTGACTACATCTTACTTTTAGCCTCGAATTTAATTGATTAGATTGAAACAACAAGCTAAATCGAACAGTCTTTAAAGTGGTTAAAACCACTGGAGAGAAGTACATAGGGTGAGAGGTTTAAACAGATAAAGAATAACAAATAGACAGACTAACTAAAAAATTAATCAAGAGAATTAAAAGGGAGTTGGGATATTCCATTCTCTTTTATTTAGCAGACATATCAGGTAAATGGGAAAAAGGCGAAAATAGGGACAAATTACCGCAGGGAAGGAAGTACACATAACGTCGTAAATTGTATCTTTTACGACGTTAGCCAGATTCACCCCAGAGGGGAAGTGGGTTTCACATTTTAAATTTAAACACAAAATTTTTGCAAAAAATAATATAAAGATAAAGCTATTTCCCACTCTATTTCTGATCTGGTTTCTCTCTTTGAAGTCGTTGGTTACTTTTTTGTGGCTGGAATCCCCTATTTTGAGGCTAAATAGGCTCAATTTTAAGCTTAAGCTATGGTATAATGTTTTTTGTGCGATTTAAAATAAAAAATATCTTCAGTCTATGGTTTTTGGCGGGATTTGTCATCGGAGCTCTTCTTTTTGCCAGATATTATATAGCCAGCGAGATTGAATCGTCAAAACTGCAAAAAAAAATTATTCCCAAATACACCAAGGAAGTTCTTGAAAAACCTAAAGAGATCAAAGAAGAACCTCAAGCAAGTCAAGCAGCTAAAATCAGATTCCCAATCATCATGTACCACTATATAGAGTATGTGAAAGATCCAAACGATACAATAAGAAGAAGTTTGACTATTAATCCAGCTTTATTTGAATATCAACTGAAAAACTTTAAAGAAGCAAACTATCAAATGTATTTTGTCAGAGAGATTCCTGACATCCTTTCAGGGCAGATCAAAACTTCAACCAGGTCAGCAGCCCTTACTTTTGATGACGGCTATGAAGACTTTTATACTAATGCCTTTCCGCTGCTTAAAAAATATCAGACTAAAGCGACATTGTATATCGTTGCCAATTTTGTGGGCCGAAGAGGGTTTTTGAACGAGATGGAGATAAAGGAGCTTCTTACAAGCGGTTTGGTTGAAATAGGTTCACACACGTTTGATCATGCCTATTTGAAGCGCGCAAACCCTGCCTATGCCCGACGCCAGATTGTAGATAGCAAAAAAAAGTTGGAGGATGAGTTTGGAGTTCAAATAAAAACATTTGCTTATCCCTATGGCGCCTTTGACAATAGCGCCCTTGATTTAGTCAAGCAGGCTTCATATTCAGCCGCAGTGGCGGTTATCTCAGGGACAATCCAGAGTGAGGGAAATATTTTCTTTCTTTCGCGACTCAGGCCTGGATTTCTGGCAGGTCCTAAAATGATTGGAGTTATGGAGAATTTCCCGAAATAGCTTGTTTCAATTGTTCTGGAGACTGGATATTAAGCTTTTGGCCGTTATAAAAGAAACCAGGGGTTGAGGAGATTTGCGCCAGGTTGCCGGATTGCAGATCTGCCTCTACTTTGTTCCTTACTTCTTGTGAATTCAGATCTGTTTTGAACTTGTTTAGGTTGAGATTGAGTTTTTGAGCTAAACCCACAAAATAGTCTGTAGGATTGGCAAGCTCGGCCCATCCATCCTGTTTTTGGTATAAAAGATCGTGCATCTGCCAGAACTTGTCCTGTTTAGCTGCTGCTTCGGCTGCATAAGCTGCAGGATAGGCATTTTTATGAACCTGAAATAATGGGAAATTACGATAAACGAAAGTTACTTTTTTGGTAACTGGGGAGTTTGCGCTGGAGCTTGCTTCAAAATCAGCTAAAAACTGGTGGTACACTCTACAAGCCGGACACTGAAAATCTCCATATTCAACAAGAACGTTTTTCTTATCCGCAGACCACTTTACGTGATCTGTCGTGGCTATTTTATTAACTTGCGGAAAATCGGTTTGGACCGGCTTGGTGGTTAGAGTATAAACAACAACTAAGAAACCCAGAAGAACAAGGCCAGAAACAACAGAGATGATAATAGTATTTTTACTCACAAAGTTTAATTATACCATTCAAATATCAAGCAAGCAGAATGGGATAACTTTCGAAATCTGCCCAACTATTGTTGACTATGTTAATATCCTTCACTAGACTTAATAATAGCCATGGGCTATATTCGTTTACATCTGTCAAGTAAGAAACTATTACTTGTTATTGGCATTTTATCTGCCGCATTAACTAGTCTGCTCTACGCTTTTCAACCAGATCATCCTCTTTGTATGTGGTTGTGGCTCGCATCTCTTGTGGCTTTCGGTAGTTACTTCTTTTTTGACAAAAAACCTAAGTCCCACTCAATCAAATTACACAAACTTGATGTACTAATTCTACTTTGCCTCTTTGCTGTATTTATCCCGATATATCTTTTTAAAATCTACTCAGTTCCTTATCAAGTCAGCTCTGATGAAATAACTATCATGTATTGGATTCGTTTGTTTGCGTCGCACAGTCAAAATGATCTTTTTGGCCTTTCAAACTATTTCGGCTTTCCTTCTTTTCCTTTTATTATCTATTCAAATACTGCAAAACTACTTGGGGGAGTTACACTTCTAAATATCCGTACGATCCATGCATTTTTAGGAATCATGATAGTGCTTGGCGCATATCTTTTTTTTCGAGTTATCTTTGGATCCTACAAATGGGCAGTAGTTGGAGCGATCTTAGTCGGAACAAATCACGCTCTACTTGTAATAAGCCGCATGGCAATGCGCGATAATATCCCTCTTTTTCTTGAGCTGATAGCTCTTTTTTTTCTGATGCGAGGCTATCAAAAAAAGGCTCAGCTGGAAACCTATATAGGCTCGGTTTTTGCAGGTCTTGCCTTCTATAACTATTTCCCCGGACGTATCATTATTGTGCTTTATATCCTTTTTGCTCTCCAATATCTTTTGTTTTATGGATTTAAAGACGATTTTTATGCACGCGTCAAACTCCTTATGGTAGCGGCGGTTGGTTTTATACTTACTGTCTCCCCTCTTATTACAACAACTGTAAAAACTCAATACCAAGGGACTGCGTTTATACAAGAGCAGATTATGCTTTTCCCAGCTGCCCAGAATCTTGAGCGTGATTGGGTACACGCAAAAACTATTGCTGAGGGAATGCTTATAAATGCCAAACAAGGTCTTTTGGCATTTAACCAACCTATATCTGATAACGGATATATCTATTCCAATCAAGGCTATGGATTTGTTGATCAGGTAACAGGCATTTTACTCTGGATGGGACTGTTGATTTTTTTCCTTAAGGCAAACAAGCCTAAAGAAGAGTTTCTTGTAGTTGGAAGTTTCCTTTTTTTGTATGTGTTTTTTTCACTATTTATCACCAAGAATCCCAGCTATACAAGATATTTGATATTTTTACCATTTGTGGTGGGATTGGTTATTGAAGCTCTGGTGGGAATAAATAAAGCGCTTGATCGATTTATGCCGCAGGTGATAAGTAATGTGTTGTTGTACACCGTTTGCGCCTATATTATTTTTTTAAATTTTACAGCCTTTGGTCATTTTATACGCACGGGTTTTAATCAAGGTGATGATATAGGCGGAACCGCGCGGTATATAGAATCACAAAAAAGAAGATCAAATAACCATTACTTTCTGGTAAGTAGCAATGACTATCCGTATTATGTATGGGGAATGCCACACATGTGGTATACACGGATTGAACTTTTCACATCTGCGGGCCAGACAGTTAAGGTGATCGAACCTAAGGAAATTGCAAAAACCACCTTCAAAAGACCGTTCACAATCTTCATGTCAAATACTGTGTGGAATCAATTTGGACAGAGCATAAAAAATAATTATCCAATACAGATCATCGATGCAATAAAACCAGATAGGAGCTTACTGGCGATCAGTGATAACTAAGTGACACAGGATTGGAGTTACTATCAGATGTGTCTGTTAACAACTTCAGAGGTTAAAAAATAATACTTAAATGTACAGTCTTTGGGTTGAAGCTATTTTAGCAAACCACAACAAGCGGACTGAGGATCGAAATTAGGAAGGAGCTAGTGCTTTCAGGACCGCTTTATAGCCCTGATCAGTTCTGCAGGCGTTGCTTCACGAACTCACCAAACTGCGTGAGAGTAGTCCAATCATTTTCGATCAGCATTTGCCCCTGCCCCGGGTCCATGGGATGGTAAACGAATGCGGTCCAGTGGATATTTTTTGGATCGAGATAATCGAGGAGCGGCCTTCCGTAGCCTTCGAGGGTGCCGTTAGTCGTCTCGTCTCCCCCGTTGCTGAAACCCCACTCGGAGACGATCACCGGATAGGTCGAGGCCAAGAAGCCAAAACTTCTCTCCCACTGGGCAACTTGGTCTTCTCCTTTGGGGACGTTGCCGGGATAGACGTGAGCGACATACACGAGATTTGTATCGTTGTATGGGTTCTTGGGCACATCAGAGAGATCATTTGAATACTTGGGACCTGACCCGAGAATAATGTTATCCGAATGCTTGCGAACAGTGTCGATCAGAAGTTGACCTGTCGGCCGCCAGTCAGCCCAGGTAAAATCAGCCGTATCATCAGCTGGTTCATTATAAATTTCAAAAAGCACGTGGCTCTTCTTACTGTAACGGGTTGCGACTTTATTCCAGAAGGAAACCGCCATGTCGGAATCCGTGTAGTGAACCTTCGCTGGATATTCCCAAAGAGTTGCGTCAGATGGTGAGTCATACCAACCGCCAGGTCGCCCGATCACGTGGTAATCGATAATGATATAAAGTTTATTTTCTTCAGCCAGATTAACCATGCGATCTACATAGGTTGTGAGGTAACGCTCTCCACCGACTAACCGATAGTACCCGGGGTAAACCATCAGGCGGACGATATTTGCGCCGAGTGCTTTCACGCGTGCGAAATCCTCTTCGATTTTCTCTGAGAAATGGTGATCTGGCAGACCATCCCTATCAAAATCATCCTTCTCCAGTAGAAAAGGATCCCCAAAATTTACACCTCGGAGTCGGATCGTCTGTCCCTCTTTTGTGACAATGCGGTTGCCGGAGACGCGGAGCTTTGAGAGAGTTTCTCCTGCACTCGGCTTGAGAAAAACATGTTTTTGAAAAATAAAAAATATGCCGATGCCAACAGCAAGGATTATGGCGACAATAATGGAGTAGCCGAGGGTTTTGGCGATTTTTGCCATTACAAACACAGAGAACTCCTTATAATATTATAGTATCTAAAAAAATCCTGCGGAGAGGGTGGGATTCGAACCCACGATAATCTTGCGATTATACACGCTTTCCAAGCGTGCGCACTAGGCCACTATGCGACCCCTCCAGCGCGTGATAAAATTATAACATGCCAGATTATAGGGTTAATAAAATCTCTACAGGGGCTGTTAAGAAAACAACTGGTAAAGGTTGGGATGAGTGGATTGAGCTTCTTGATAAGCTAGGGGCAAAGAAGATGATCCATAAAGACATTGCGCAAATGCTCTACGACAAAAAGTATATTAAAAGCGGTTGGTGGAGTCAAATGGTGACTGTAGGTTATGAATATGCCCGGGGAAAAAGAACAATCGGTGAAACTGAAGAAATGGGTTTTGAAATCGGTGCTCAAAAAACATTGTCTTTGAGTCCTAAGCAGGTTTGGAAGATTCTTTTAAGTCCAAAAGGACAACAGTTATGGTTGGGTAAAGTTAATAATTTTGAACCAAAAAAAGGCCTCAAATTCGAGTCAATAGAGGGAACTAAAGGTGAGTTAAGAACTGTTACAACAGGCCAAAAATTAAGACTTGCCTTGCAACCTAAGGGTTGGAAGAAATCCTCTACTCTTCAAATTTATATTCTTCCAAGTGGGACAAATAAAACTTCACTACGTTTTCATCAAGAGAAATTAAAGAGCAAGGAAATGCGCGAAAAAATGCGCAAACATTAGCAAAAAGTACTCAATGAAATCTCACGTCTTAAATAGATAAAAATATTCTTTCGTTAAAATAAATTGTTCAATCTTTTCAAGTGCCGCAGGAGGGAGTTGAACCCCCACGCCCATTACGGGCACAAGATCCTAAATCTTGCGCGTCTGCCAGTTCCGCCACTGCGGCAAGGTTCTTGATGCTTATTAATTATATCATCTCCCTCCTCTACCAGCAGATTTATTTTCCTCGTCAAGCACTCTATTCAAAGCTCTGTTCAATCTGGATCTAAATCTTATTGTTTTCGTTATGTGAGCCTGATGATTATAATGCGATTCCCGCGTTATCATATCTCTTAAGGTTAAGTGACTAGACCTACTAGGATCGAGCTTTGTGCTTCGTATTCCTCTATATTCTGGAGGAAGATCTTGAATATGATTAATATCAATTCCATCTGGATATCCCAAATCTTTTATCTTCGTGGCTAAAACTCTAACTTCCCCTGTTAAAAAACGGACTGATGGAATAGACCCCATCGATTTTCTTGGATAGCGTGGATCATGTTGGAGACGGTTGACTTTCAACCATATAAGCTATCTCTAGTATATAGTATTTTATAGCCGATAGTCAAATTGCGTTGAAAACCTTGTTTTTTTAATAAGCGTCGTTTAATATAAAGGTTATGGGTATGAAAGAGGCTGTTTTGCGCTTTCTTGAGTATTGCGAGCTTGATAAAAATCTTTCCATTAAAACAGTGCGCATGTATGGTTACTACATGCAGTTTTTCCAAGGATGGCTGCTGCAGCGCAAAAAAGTCGAAGATTTTGAAGTAGAAAAAATCGACGAAAATTTAATCCGCGACTTTAGGTTATATCTTTCTCACACTTATAAAAATCCTTTCAAAGGTAGTCTGAAAAGACAAACTCAAAATTATTTTCTTGTAGCCTTACGTTCGTTTTTCCGCTATCTTCTGAGGCAAAAACTGAAAGTTATTTCTCCGGAGATGATCGAACTTGGCAAGCTTCGCGACCGCAATATTAAGATTCTTCAACCTGAACAGTTGGAACGCCTTTTTCGCATAGTAGACACCAAAGATGAGGCAGGAATACGCGATCGGGCGATTCTTGAAGTGCTCTTCTCCACCGGTCTTCGTGTATCAGAACTGGTGGGATTAAACCGCGAACATGCCAATTTGAATACTGGTGAATTTGGGGTTATCGGCAAAGGTGGCAAAGCACGTGTGGTCTTTCTCTCCAAAAGAGCCAAAGAATGGTTGAGCAGATATTTCTCTCAGCGAAAAGACCCTTATCGGCCTCTATTTGTTCGTTATTCAGGACCTAAATCCAAAGAGCTTGATGATGAGAAAATGCGCTTGTCTGCCCGTTCAATCGAGCGTCTGATTGACAAGTATCGAAAGAAGGCAGGAATAACCATCCGTATCGGACCGCATGTCCTTCGTCACTCCTACGCTACTGATCTACTCTCCCACGGAGCTGATTTGCGTTCAGTCCAAGAGATGCTTGGACACAAGAATATTTCAACCACGCAGATCTATACGCATGTTACCAATTTCCGGTTAAAGGAGATACACGAGAAGTTTCACTCAGGAAACAAATGAAATACAAAATCGTACTCTGGGTTTTGATAATCGCCTATATTCTTTACTTTTCTCTCTTTACAATCCTTCGGATGAAGACACTCTACTCTTCTTATTTCGATCTGGGGATTATGCATCAGACCGTGTTTAATACATACCGTGCTATAACTCATCTTGACTTTTCTCGTGTCCTTGAGCTCACAAGCCCCATGAGAGCTGACCAGATCAAACGCATAGCTATACACAATGATATTATCCTTGCGCCGCTTGCGCTTTTTTACTTTATTTATGCATCCCCTGTGACGCTGTTGGTTATCCAAGCTGCCGTAGTGGGACTTGGCGCCTGGTTTATATTTAAAATCGCACAATACGTCTTTGAAGCAAACAAATACCAGGACCTCTTCTCACTGCTTTTTTCTCTTTCCTATCTTCTTTATCCCCCGCTTGAAAGAGCCAATATATTTGATTTTCACGCAGTGACACTTGCGACAACTCTACTTCTTGCGATGTTCTACTTTTGGCTAAGGAAAAGTTACGGCTTAAGTTTTTTGTTTCTGCTACTTACTCTTTTAACCAAGGAAGAGATTGGTTTGACGACTGCTTTTTTTGGAGGTTTTGTCATATTTACTCTGATCCGGCAAAACACAGCCCGAGGGAAAAAAGAATGGATTTATGCAATTTCGGTAATTGTAACAAGCATCCTGTGGTTTATCTTCTCTTTTTATTTTATTATTCCTTACTTTCGCGGTGGCGAGCGGCATTTTGCTCTTTCCTACTATGAATATTTTGGCGGTAGCGTAGGAAAAATACTTTTAGGTGTAATTTCAAACCCCCTGTATCTGGCTCAGCACCTTTTTAATGGTTCAACCTGGAACTATTTTCTTAGTCTATTGGGACCTGTTGGCTTCCTATCACTCCTGTCGCCTCTCCACTTTATTATCGCGGCGCCTGAGGTTGGTATAAATCTCTTGTCCAGTAACCCGAGTTTAAGAAGTATTTATTTTCACTATTCATCGGTTATCACTCCCTTCATCTTCATTTCCGCGATTTACGGGGCAAGAGGCGCGCTAAGGCTTCTGTCTCGGCTGAGTCCTCGCTTTATAGCCTTCTACCTCACTTTTTTTATTCTCCTTTTTGCCTACCTTGAAGGACCGCTGCCTTTGGCCCGTAATCATGAAATCCATCCTTTTAAATATCCTCAAAAAGAGTCAGCCTTGGTAGACGTGTGGTCAGATAAGCTCAAAGATGAGAATTTGAAAATTTCAACAGTGGGCCAGCTCTCCCCTTTTTTTACCGGACGCCGTTATTTTTATGTCTTCTCGCAAAATTACCCTCTGGCAGATTACCTTGTTATCAGGCCCAATGAGATATATAATTACCCGGAGCGAGAAAGCCTTATTCCGGCCTACAAGAAGCTCCAAACAGATAGTCGATTCAAGATGATTTATAAAAGTGAGAATTTTGAAGTTTACAAAAAATTATGATTAGCGTTATTATTCCGTTTCACAATGAAGAGAAGAACCTCACCCTCCTGTATAAAGAGCTGCTTGTTGTATTGAAAAAACTGGCATTGCCATTTGAGATAGTCCTGGTTGATGATGGCTCAACTGACCTGAGCCGAGTTGAGGCGGAGGAGTTGATGAGGAGTGACCCACGGATCAAATTGGTGGTTGTCTGGAAGCAATCTGGAAAAGGCAAAGCGTTGGATGAGGGCATTAAAGCGTCAAAGGGAAACATAATTGCCTTTATGGACGCAGATCTTCAGGATGATCCAAAAGATTTGCCAAAATTGTTAAAAAAAATCAAAGAAGGTTATGATTTTGTCAACGGAATTCGTGAAACAAGAAAAGACAATGGGTTGGTACTTCTCTATTCCGGGGTAGGCAACAGAATCATCCGCTTCCTGCTCAAATCCCCCTTTACAGACGTTAACTGTCCATTTAGAGTAATGAGAAGGGAAGTCTTGGAGAGTGTTACGCTATATGGCAATAACTTCCGTTTTATGCCGCTTGCGGTCTATTATCAGGGACATCGTGTAACAGAATTATCTGTGAAAAACAGAGCTCGAAAATACGGCAAGACCAAGTTTGGACCGGGAAAACTGTTTACAGGCTTTCTGGATACGCTGACTGCCTATTTTCTCTATCGCTTTTCCGAGCGACCGTTGCATTTTTTTGGCAAGTTTGGGAGTATTGTTTCCCTTGCAGGTGTTCTTATTCTGGGTTACCTTACGATGGAGCGCCTTTTCTATGGAAAACTTCTTTACAGAAGGCCTGTTTTGCTTTTAGGCGTGTTGCTGGTGATTGTTGGTATTCAAGTGATTACAACCGGGATTCTAGGCGAGTTGATTGTCTATCTCAAAAAAAAAGAGCTAGATCCTAGATAATTCTGGTACGATTAGTTTATGGCAAAAGTTTTAGTAACTGGCGCTGGAGGTTATATCGGCTCAATTGCAACTTATCTTCTTCTTCAAGAAGGACACGAAGTGATCGCAGTTGACAACTTCTCAACCGGTTACAGGCAGCCTCTGGAACTACTTCAGAAAAAGTTTGGGAAAGAAAAACTTCAATATTCTGAGCTTGACTTACAAAGCGATATCGCCCCTTTCTTTAAAGAGCATAAACCTATTGACGTGGTGCTTCATTATGCCGCATCCTGTCTGGTGGATGAGTCTATGAAAGAGCCAGGCAAGTATTTTGAAAATAATATCTGGGGTACGCTCAACTTGGTCGAAAGGCTAGTTGAGCAGGCCTCAGCAAAAATCATTTTCTCCTCAACAGCCGCAGTATATGGTGAGGCTCAATATATGCCTATTGACGAGAAGCACCCCCTTGTCCCTATTAATGTTTATGGAGAGTCCAAACGGATGGCAGAAGATATTATCAGGTGGTTTGGGCAATTAAAGGGCCTAAATTACGTTATTCTGCGCTATTTTAACGTCTGTGGAGCCACAGATGACGGCATAATAGGCGATTCCAAAAAACCCTCTACCCTGCTTGTCCAGAATGTAGTACGCGGGGTTCTTGATCTTGAACCATTCAGACTGACCTGTCCTGAAGTTGATACGCCGGATAAGACGCCTATTCGAGACTATGTTAACGTTGTGGATTTGAACGAGGCTCACTTAAAAGCAATGGATTATCTTTTGCAAGGTGGAATGAGCGAGGTTTTGAATCTAGGGACAGCAACAGGAAGTTCAGTTACTGAGATTATAACCCAAGTTGAGGAGGCGACAGGAAAGAAGGTAAAAGTACAAAAAGCACCCCCCCGTGAAGGTGACCCGGCCCGTTTAGTTGCTTCAATCAAAAAAGCAAAGAAAGTCTTGGGTTGGGAACCAAAACGCACCATAGCAGACAGCGTTAAATCACTTCTTACGTGGTATAAGGATCACCCCCAAGGCTGGGAATAATTAAAAAATCTCCTTACTTAACCAGAGAGTTTAAAATACCTGCAACTAGTGAAAGAACGAGGCTAAACGCAATTGCCCACCAAAAACTTCTGACTGAAAATCCAGGGACGAGATCACTTACAATAAGGATGATAAGAGCGTTGATAACAAAGATGAAAAGGCCAAAAGTAAGGATGGTCACAGGTAAAGTAAAAAAGATTAGAATAGGCCGAACAACCGTGTTGATGATACCCAGGACAACTGCAACCAAAAGCGCCACCAGGTAATTTTCGACATGAACTCCAGGTAAGATGTAGGCTGTGATGAAAACAGCTAAACCATTGATTAGGAGATTGGCCACTATATTCATACTTGACATCCTAGCACGGGCGTTGTATAAAATCAAGAGATGGCCTGGTATAATTTGCAAAATGGCTCTACAATTTGCTGCAAACCCTAATTTTTAAATACCCCAATTGATTACCTAATATGAACAATACATCTGTAGCCTCTATTATTCTTGCAGCAGGCAAAGGAACACGTATCAACTCCAAAGACAGAAACAAAGTGGCTTATCCTTTTCTAATGAAACCGATGGTGGTTTACGGAGTTGAGCTCTTTCAAGAAGTCTCAAAACCCGTTATTATTGTTATCGGTGCATTTGCCGAAAGTGTCAGACAAGTCCTAAAGAATTATCCGGGGGTTCTCTTTGTGACCCAAAGGAAACAGTTGGGAACAGGTCACGCAGTCAAAGTCGGGCTGAAGATGCTAAAGGAGAATCCTCCTTCTTTAGTGCTTGTTGGAATGGGCGATCATATGATGTTTTATAAACAAAAAACAATCGAAAAACTCATCAATCTTCATAAAGAAAAGAAGGCTGTCGTTTCATTGATTACGACCAAGCTGGATGACCCGACTGGATACGGGCGCGTTGAGCGCAATCAAGAAGGGCATGTGCGAGATATTATCGAGGAAAAAGACGCCAATGATCAACAGCGAGCAAAAAAAGAGATCAATGCAGGACTTTACTGTTTTGATTACAAATTTCTAAAATCCGAGATAAACAAAATCAAAAAGTCAGCTGTGACCAATGAATATTATCTTACCGATATAATTATGAGAGCCTTTCAAGATGGGTTAAGAGTAGTCGGCATGCTGGTACGTTTTCGCGAAGTTGGAATTGGTGTTAATCGTCTGGAAGAACTTTTCCAGAGCCAGACTCTATTCGCAAATCTAGAAAATCTTATTGGTAATCGATAAATCTTAAAGTATAATTCTAAAGCTGCGGGATTAGTTGAGTGGCTCAATGACTCCCTTCCAAGGAGTAGACACGGGTTCGATTCCCGTATCCCGCTCACCATGCTAGTCCTGGCACTTTTACTGGCCTTCCTGGTTCGTCTGATTGCTCTAAATCAATCACTCTGGCTTGACGAGGCAACTACAGCCCGCGTTCTTCAACAATTTAATTTTTTGCAAATAGTTTCTCAGTTTGCTCCTTATGATTTTCACCCCCCGCTCTATTATCTTTTTTTAAAGCTTTGGACGAGCTTCTTTGGTTATTCGGAAATTGCGTTGCGGATGCCGTCTGTTTTGTTTTCACTGGGTGCGGGCTGGTTTGTATATTTGATTGGAGCGAAGCTGAAAAATGAGAAAGCTGGACTTTGGGCGGTTGTTTTTTTCCTGTTTAATCCACTAATTGTCTACTACTCGCAGGAGGCAAGAATGTACATGATGGTGACTTTTTTATTGACAGGAGCTTTGTATTTTCTTATAAAGTTGCTCGACACACAATTTATGACTCGTAAAGGAGCCCTTCCGTCCATTTACAAAGTTCCCAGCTTACAAAAATTGATATTGTCGCTATACCTCTTTAATCTCTTTGTTTTTTTGGCGTTTTTGACCTTTTATGGTTCGGTTTTTTTAATTGCTACTATTTATCTTTATTTATTGGTTCAAAAACAATTTCGTTTGCTCCTTCTTTTGTTGCCAGGTTTTATATTGGCGATCCTTTTAGTTTCTCCCCTGCTTATTCAACAATACATAAACTCTAGAAATCAGCTTACGTTGGTTGCCAACTGGACTAATGTGCTCGGGACTGTGAATCTGAAAAATTTTTTACTTATTCCCTTGAAATTCTCAATCGGAAGAATCAGCTGGGAGCCGAAAGCGGTTTATTATGCAGTTGGCGGTCTCTGGACGATGTTTGTCATTTTGGCTGCAGCGAAGAATCTGATCAAATCGGACCCTTCCCTCGCCTTTGGCGGATTCAGGATAACATTAGGAGTTCTTTTTATAGTTCCGCTTATTCTTGGCGCCATTTTCTCAATTTTTTCTCCTCTTCTGCAGTATTTTCGCTTTCTCTACCTTGTTCCGTTGATGTCCTTGCTGATTGCAACTGGAGCAGACAGGAAGTGGCAGAAAATCGCTCTTTTGATAGGTTTTAGTGCCTTCTCGTCAGTCTATCTTTTGAATCCCAATTTCCATAGAGAAGACTGGAAAAGTTTGACTGGCTCATTGTCGAAGAGGCAAAAAGTATATATGATTCCTTCCTCCGCCGACCCGTTGAGATATTACAATCCCGAAGTTACAGTTGTGGATATCAGGAAGGAAAATATCAAAGACAAAAAGATTGTAGTCATTCCCCACACTACAGATATCTACGGCTTTAATTATAAAAATAAGCTGCAAGATAAGGGTTTCTCCCAACAGAAAATCCAAAGTTTCAGAGGGCTTACTTTCGAGGTTTGGTCTAAAAAAGAGTTTTGATTAGTCCGGAGAAATTTCTCACCCTCTCAAGTAAAATTTTGGGGAAATATTTAATGAGATCTTCCCGGCTCCAGTTTTTGGCGATTAATAAAATCCAGTTGCGGAAATCTAACCAAGCTTTTTTCGATTGCATTTTGACAGAAGTTTTCTGACCTTCATGATGAACTGACGCACTCTTGGTGACTCCGAAACGGAACCCCTTTTTTTTTGCTCTTAGGAAAAGGTCGACATCCTCAAGATAGGCAAAAAAACGTTCGTCAAATCCTCCCAGTTGAACAAATTGCTCTGCCTGAAAGATAAGTGCAGTTGCCGAAATTCCATCAATCTTTTCTTTATTTTGGGCATTCTTTATCAGACGCACTTTCCCGTATGGTAAAACGGTATAGCCAACATTTTCTATCCTACCCTTAAGATCAGTCAGAAGCGGAGTTGTTGCCACCCATTTATTTTTTTCCATTGTCAAGAGACATTTTTTAAGCCAATCTTGAGTAAACAGAGTATCGTCATTGAGAAAAACAAAATATTTAGGTCTGAAAAGTTCTGCGGCTCGCTTTGCGCCGTCATTGCAAGCTCTGGCAAATCCTGTATTAACATCCTGATTGATAAAAACAAGTCTGTTTTTGACACCCCTGACATGTAATTGAGTCCCAAGCTCTTTGTTTGCACTATTGTTGACCACGATTACAGGTATATCGGAATAAAAGTTATTGATATTTTGGATTAAGTTTTCAAGCCCACTCTTATTGGATAAAGTCGGGATGATGAAAACAAACTTAGGCTGGGAGTTTTTTGTACTCATAATAAGAAGCAATCGATTGAACCGCGACAGGAAGCAGCAGTGCTGCTGCGATAACATAGATCGGTGCAAACACCCCGTAAATTGGAATGAAGATATAGCAGCCGATCGTCATTCCGAGGAAAAATAAAATATTGGAATAAAGGACAAATTGCGGCTTTTTAAAAGTATATAAAATGAAAAGCAAAGGCAAATCTCCCAAAGTAAAGAGGATGAAAGGCCAGGCAAGACCTCGCGCAAGCTGTGCTGTTTTGGCAAACTTCTCCGTAAAGAAGAGATAAAAGATCTTGTTCGGCGTCACAGCCAGCAGGATGAAGATAGCCACAGGCAGCGTCAAATAATACAGACCAGTTTTCATACTGGAGCGAAAATCACTGCGATTTTTGATCTTAGAGAAATTCGGTGATAAGACTTGAGTAATACTTACGACAGTAGTTATCACCGAGAGAATAATTTTTTGGGCCAAACCGTAATAGCCGACGTCGTTTCTTAGTCTAAAAAAGGAAAGTAAAAATAAATCCATCCTGAGTCCCAAGTTAAAGAATTGATTAGCAAAAAAATATGTCAGCGTATAGCCGAAGCGGAACTGCTCGCTTTTTACTTTTGATTTTATAAGAACAAAAACAAAATCTTTTTTCTCAAAAAACAGCAGCAGGAAGAAAATAGCCGGCCCAATGATGCCAAAGACGAAAATCACAGTGCCCACAGTGACAGTACGGGTGAAGGCAAGATAGAAAATAAGAATTGTTTTGAGAATATTGGCGGCGTTGATATAAAGATTTGCCTTGAGGAATTTTTTAGCTGCAAAGAGGATATTGGAGATAAAATTCTGCCAGATAAAAAAAAGTACAGAGAAAGCGGTGATATACAGTTCAGAGGGAGGTGCTCCAGTTTTGAAAAAGACTTTATCAAGATATGGAAAAGAAACAAAGAGGATCGCAATTATAATAAAAGATAAAGACGATTGATAAATAAAGGTAGTTTTAATGAATTCATACATCTGTTTTGTTTGTTTTTCAATTAGCGGCGGAAGGTATGAGTAAATGGTTGCAGTGGTCCCAAAATCCAAAATATTGGCTAAAACATAGGCAATCCCGAGAAGGACGCTTAATACCCCATATTGAGAAGGGTCAAGAATGCGTACCAGAATAAGGGCAAATAGTGCGGTAAAAAAGACATTTAAGTAGTTTCCAAGCGTATTAATGATGACGTCCACACTGGTCTGTTTTTTGAAGAAATTAACAATTCTAATCCCCATTAAATGATATTGTAGCAAATCTGCTATAATGTATGGGGTATGGCTAAAACAGCATTAATCACGGGTATTTTGGGCCAAGACGGGCCTTACCTGGCGAAGCTACTACTTGCTAAAGATTATAAGATTTACGGCATGGTTCGTAGGTATTCAAATCCGAACTTTTCAAATTTAGATTATTTAGAGTTAACCGACCGTATCGAGTATGTCCAGGGAGACATGACAGATGAATCTTCTCTTTACTCATTAATCAAAAATATTAATCCAGACGAGGTCTATAATCTTGCAGCTCAATCTTTTGTTGGGAGCTCATGGCAGCTTGCTAAACTGACAACAGAAGTTAACGCCTTGGGAGTTCTTTACTTATTGAATGCAATCAAATCGTTTTGTCCAACTGCCAAGTTTTATCAGGCAACAACAAGCGAAGTGTTTGGCAACAATAGTACTAATGGCTATCAAGATGAGAATACCCCATTTCGCCCCAGAAGCCCTTATGGTATATCAAAACTCTATGCCCATTGGACAACCGTAAATTATAGAGAATCGTTTGGGATGTTTGCCTGTAACGGTATACTTTTCAATCACGAGTCCCCTATCAGGGGGATTCAGTTCGTGACCCGCAAAATTACAGACGGAATAGCTAAAATTAAATTAGGACTGGCCAAAGAGCTGGCATTGGGTAGTATTGAACCAAGAAGGGATTGGGGGTTTGCAGGTGATTATGTTGAAGCGATGTACCTCATGCTCCAGCAGGACAAACCTGATGACTATATTGTCGCAACAGGTTCAAATCACAGCGTTGAGGACTTTGTAAAGGCGGCTTTCAGCTGCGTTGGTATTTCAAACTGGAAAAAATACGTTAAAGTTGACCCGCGTTTTAAAAGGCCTGCAGAAGTATTTAATCTAAAGGGTAAAGCAGTTAAAGCTAAAAAAGTTTTAGGTTGGAAACCAAAGGTAAGCTTTGAGAAACTTGTGAAGATGATGGTGGAGGCAGATATCAAGAGATATGATAAAGGAAAGTAAGTTAAAACCCCAGAACTCGATTAAGGAACTACAAAGAAAACTTCGGGAACTTGAGAAAGCCTCGCGTATAGAATTTGTAACCTTTACCAAACGGGAAAAGGACATCTTGTTTAAAACGGTCAAACTTAGCGAAGAAGTTGGCGAACTTTCCAATGATATTCTTTCAGTACTTTCTCTTCAGAGAAAATCCAAGCTCGACCGATTTAATAAGACCAATTTATATGAGGAGTTTGCAGATGTAGTACTTTCTGTAGTTAAGCTTGCCAACGCCTTACGGGTCGATCTGGAGCGGGCAATTCGCGACAAGACAAAAAAAATTGAAGATGACTATATTCAAGATAGATGATCAGGCAGTATATATAAAATTCTCCGAATCTGGACTGTTAGCCCAATCTTCGATCGTAAAACCAGTTCTGTCTTTTTCGCTTATCAAAGGCTTTTGAGATAAGATCCGGTTAAATAAGGTTTTAAATTTACCCTCGCATGAAGACCAGTCAATATCAGGAGCAAGAGGAGATATGCTTGCTTCACTTTCCGGGTTCCATACCTCGTCGCAAAGATACTCAATAAACGTATTTTCCAAATAAACACTTCCATGAGCAAATCCTTTTGGCACCCATATCCATTGGTTGTACTCTTTATCAATATCTGTACTCAAGTCATAAGCAATAATCTTGCCAAAATGTGGAGAGCCCTTGCGAATATCTAAGATCAAATCAATCATTTTTCCCAAGATTACTCTGATGAGTTTACTCATGTACGGATTCCACTGAAAATGTAAACCGCGTATGGTTTTTTTCTTTGAGTAACTGACATTGGCTTGAATAAATGAAACGTCTTTAATAAAACCCAACTTAGGATGCAGATCAAAGTCGTTTTTACGATAGACTTCAGAAAAAAAACCCCGCTGATCTCTGAAGCGGGCAAAACGGATGATTTTTACTTCAGTAAAATAAAGACTTCTGACTTCAAGGATTTTCATTTTCTCATTCTATTATACACACGATAAAATACGATGTGTTCGATTAATGTCTTAAGAAGATGTTTGACCGAAAAAAATTGAGATTTTCCATAAAGCCGCCTATAATGATGTACTCCAACCTCGCTAAATCGCGCTCCCTCCCTATGGAGTTTTAATACCAGCTCCAAAGGAAACATTCCGGAGGTAGAGACAGCATCGAACTTTTTTAAAAACTTTCCTTTTATCAGCCTAAAGTCACAGTCAACATCGGAAATGGGCAGATCATAGAGTTTATGTAATAGCAAGTTATATGCAGCTCCTATAAATTTTCTTAAAAAATTATCTCCTCTCTCTAATTTATAACCATTTATTACATCAGCGTCTTCTGCTACTTTATCAACGAGCTTGGTAATTTCAGATGGATCGTATTGACCATCACCGTCTGTATAAAAGACCCATTCTTTAGAGCTGTTTAAAAAACCAGAGATCAATGCTCCGCCGTAACCTCTGTTTTTTCTATGGTTGATAATCTTAAGATTTGAATATATTAATTTTAGCTTTTTCAATACTTTATGTGTATTATCAGTTGACCCGTCATTTACCACAATTACTTCATATGAAGAAGCAATCTGCCAGGCTATCTGATAAGCTTTTGTTACCAATAAAGCAATGGATCCTTCGTCATTATACGCTGGAAAAAATATTGTTAGACTTTTGAGTTTTTTCATTTATCACGCAACAAAATAACCCCGAGTAAACAACCCGACATAAAGAGAAAGCAAAAGTATACTTATTACAAAGTAAGCGATTTTTTTTAAAAGAGATTGACTGGAGAGCAACATGGTTAGAGAAAGAAAAAGAGGATACAGATGGAGGCCATAGCGTGGCATACCTTGGAAGGTGCCGGTAAAGGACGGTATAAGTAGCGAAATAAAAAAAAAGATCCAGTAGGAAAAACGAATCCTTTTGAATGAAAAAATAAGAAGGAAAGTGTATAAAAATACAAAAAAAAGCTCCGAGACGGCTATCCAATAGTTAAATAAATGAGGTGAAACGGTGAAAATAATTTTTAGATATCGCCAAAACACCTGGAGCGGAAAAATGGTTTTGTCTTGACCCCATACCTTCATTGACGTAAATAAGTTAGTCCAGCTTCCTGAATCAAACTGTATGAATACTAAATACCCTACAAAGACCAGAGGGACCAATAATACAAAATAAATTTTACTTTTTAAGACCTTCTTTAACTGCAGTTGGGATTTTAGACTAACGAGCAGCGAAGCTAAGCTCCACCCGGTAGAAGATTTTTCACTTGAGAGAAGATACTCAAAAAAGATTAAGAAGAAAAGCGCAAGTCCATTTAATCGTGCCAAAGTTGCAACTGAAGCGCTTAAACTTGCAAGTATCCATGACTCTCTGCGCGCAAAGTATATCGACAAAGTTGCCAGGAAAAAAAACAGCGAATCATTATACACTGCTCCATAGAAGAATGATGTCGGAAACAAAATCAAGATAAGAAGGAATAAAGAAAGCAGCTTTTTTTTGTCGTCGATTTTGAGAAGTGCCCAGATAGTAAATAAAGATAATAAAAAAAAGACGTTAGAGATAAGTACTCCGGCAGATATATATCGAAGATGAAATAAGTTATGCGTGTAATCAATGATCATTGAGTATAGGGGAAAAAACCCATATTGATAATCTAGATAACCACTGCGGGCTAAAGAAAGATAATGTGCGCCGTCAAAATTTGCCCAAATCCAGATGTAGTAAGGTGGATCAATTTGATAATTGTAAGGTACATTGGGTGTATGGAATGGGCGAATATAGGTATTTCCCCAATTTAAAGGGATTATCAGCGTAGCCAAAAAAGCCAGAGAAAACATGAGCAGTTTCCAACTAAGGAAAAACCCCACTATTTTTTTAAGCATAGAATTCCCTTAACGCTTTTATTATATAGTGAACATGGTTTTTAGTGAGATAAGAATGAAATGGCAGACTTAATATGTTTCGCGAAAGTCTTTCTGCGACTGGAAAGCTACCCCTTTTATATTTTAAATAAAAAAAGGCTGGTACCAAGTGAATTGGCAAAGGATAATGTAGTGAGGTTTCAATGCCCTTTTTCATAAGATAGTCTTTCAGCTGGTCTCTTTTTTTTACTTCAACTTCAAGAAGATGTAGATTTGGACTTGAGTTTTTTTTGTGAAACAATGGGCGGATAAATGTTTCAAGTTTGAAATATTTTAGATAGTCAAAATATTCTTCACGGATAGCTTTTTTTCGCTCGATCTCACGATTAATTGTTTTTAGATAAACGTTCAATACTGCAGCTTGTAGTTCTGGTAAGCGGCTATGTCCGGCGACGAACTCGCTTTGATATCTTTTATTTTCTCCGTAAGAAACGGCCTTTTTAAAATACTGATAAAGTTTTTTGTGCTTTGTCCAAAGCGCTCCCCCATCACCCAATGTTGCAAGATTTTTCGTCGGATAAAAAGAAAAACAAGAAATATCTCCATAGGCCCCCACAGGCTTTCCCTTATAAAACGAACCAAATGCTTGGGCGCAATCCTCAATCAGTATTATTTTTTTATTCTTTATGATATTTTTGATTTTGTTGATGTCTGCAACTAAGCCATAAAGATGAACGATTACAATGGCTTTTGTATTTTTTGAAATTTTTTCTTCAATTTTTTGCGGATTAATCAGGCCATTCTCATCAACATCAACGGGAACCGGTTTTGCGCGCGAAAGCGCAATAGGAAAGGCAGTTGGATAGGAATTTACAGGAAAAATTACTTCATCGGTGGGTTTTAAAAAAAGCGAGGTGACAGCTGATTGCAGTGCGCTGTGACCCGATGAGGTGAAAATAACAAAAGGATTTTTAAGATAACGCTGTAGATTCTTTAATAATAATTCGTTTTGGGACCCGCGAAGAAAAATGCCACTGTCGATAACAGATGTAAATACTTTGATAAGCTCTTTTTTGTGGCGCTGGGGTTTTAACGCAGCTTCATTGAAAGCGATTTTCATACAGGTGTTATTATACACCCAGTTAGACTCATCCGGTCTAATGCTTTATCAGGCAAAAGCAGAGCAAAAAAGGAAGTTCTATTATAACAGCGCTTAAGTGTATCTAAATTTTAATAGAGTAACTATGATTCTTCCCAGAAGCGAGAAGTGTTTTTTAGCATAGACTGACATCGAGTTGAAAAAAAGTTTACGTTGTTGGGTTTGTGTAAATTGACGTGCTGAGGCGCCTCCGAGGTGTTTTACATTAAGAGGAATCCATCCTATTTTGAATTGGTTTTGAATAAGTCTAGATGTTAGATCTGCATCTTCAAACCAGAAATAAAAATCTTCATCCCACCCATTTACCTTTTCAAACACGCTTTTTTTAATAAGGAGACACCCCCCAAATAGAGTTCTTGTTGAGGATTCAGGTGGATTTATAAACTTACCAAAAGGTGTAAACTCCGCAAGCAGAGAGAGTATAGTGGGAAGAGACTTTTCATATCCTTTTGTACTCGAATGGGCAGAGGCGGCATCAAGATTATAATCCTGGCAATATCTTACCATCTTTAAAATTTCTTTAGATCTTATTTCAACATCATCATTAAGGAACAATAGCCATTCCCCTCTTGCTTTTTGTGCTCCTTGATTGCAGGCTTTGGCATAGCCGAGATTTTCTTTATTCTGCACAAGCACAATTTGCGGAAAAGTTTTATTGATCCAGAGAGGTCTATCTTTTGATGCGTTATCAATAACTATTATTTGCAGACTATTTGGGTGACCAAGCTTACTAAGTCCACGTTTCAAAAGAGAGGGATTATTCCAATGCACGATGATGGCGGATACAATAGGTTTTTTCATGAGGAATATACTTTTCTGACAAAATATAGATTAATAAACAATCCGACTATTTCTGTAGTTAACATTACCCAGGCTGCTCCAGCAACTCCGTAAATAGGTACAAATATTAAGTTGAGCCCTAGATTGAGAAAGGTATTTCCTACTCCAAAAGGTAGGAATGAATTTAATTTTGAGGAACTGAGCACTATTGTATTTAAAGGCGCATTGATGAAAAAGAATACCAAAACGAGTGAAAAAATCTGCAGCAACGGGACTGCATCTATATATGATCCGCCAAGTATTCCCACAACAAGGAGATATGCGTTAAGATATACACAGATTGAGATAAGAACCCCAAGAAAAGCCATAAGCAGAGTGATTTTTCTAGTTTGCTCTGCGTTGACAACACCTTCTTTTGCCGAAATAGGAAAAAGATTGTGTGCAAGAGCGGTTGGAATTAGACTCAATGATTCAAGATAGCGATAAGCTGATCCGTATAAACCCAGAGCAACATTGTTAAGAGAATAACGTACAATAAGCGAGTCTCCCCTACTATACGCAAACGAGGAAAAAACTAAGAAAGCATAAGATTTTGATTGATTTAAAGTTTTCCAAACTGATGCGAAAGAACTAAAAGAAAACTTATTAAATAACTTCCAAGGGAAATACCAGATGGCAGTTATTAAAGAAACAATAAGATAAAGAACTACAGCTTTATCAAAAGTAAAATTATTTTTAAATATAAAATAACTTATTAGAAGAAGTCCCATTCGTAGCGTGGTCTTAAGAGAGACTCGAAACGCTTTTTTTTCCACAAGAAAATAGCCGTCTACGATAGAAAGCAAAGCTTCGGGTATAAGACAGATGAGAAACAAAATCGTCACAAAAGAATCGAAGGATCTTGAAAAATAGATAAATATGCTGCCCCCAATTAAAGATAGACCAAGTGTAGCGATCCGTGAAGAGAGCATATTATGAGCAAGTCTTCTTCTTTCTGCTATGTGGGCATGTTTCTGATACCATTGTACAAGTCCGAAATCAGCAAAAAAAGTAATAACTTGAAGGAGTGTAGTAAAGAGAACAAATTGTCCAAAGCCCAAAGGAAGAAGAGCCCGTGCAAACAAGATAAATGCAATTACACTTAGAACTTTGCTTAAAACAAGGCCACCTAGATAAGACGTTGACCTTTTGAGTAAATCTTCTATCATTTTATTCCCCAACTATATAAAGTGGCTGGCCAAATAGAGTAAGGATTGTCATCCAACGGATAGTGATCAAGGTACAATTCTTTCTTAAGGCTTGTTTCAGCAAAAGCTATTACGTCATGCGGCAGGGATGAATCGTCGATAAATATAAAACCCTTTGGATATCTACTCATCGCTTTTTTAAGGTCAAGAAGAGTACTGACTAAATGCACATCATTAGTTTTAGGAATAATCTTTTCACCTTTGGAATTTGTGATAAAGGGAGTGTATTTAGGCAAACCATTTATTAATCCAGGGTCATTCTCCCATCTGAGGGTATAAGCTGGCTGATAGTCTTGTCCAAGATACCAATGTAATCGATCCCACCAAGTATCAACAACTAATGTTTTTTTCTCCTCAAGATGGCCTTTACTTTTAATGACGTTGTAAACCTGATGGTAATCAACCAGAGCAATTTCTCTAAAATCATGGTTAACTGAATAAAATGTTTTCGGTTTAGTTACAAATTTATGACCGTTGGCAATAATAAAAAGAGTTAATATGATTGGAATTGATGTGTGTAGGAATTTTTGATCCTTGAGATTTAAACTATCTATAAATAGTTCGCTCAAGTAAGTTATTGCATAAGCTGTTCCGATTAGAATAAAGGGAAAGATAGCCAGGAGATAGCGCGAGGTATAGGGCCGAAAGAATAACGAAAGAAACACAAGATTAGTCAAAATATATAAAATTATTAGAGAGACAGATTTTCTGTTGATGATAAAACCCATTGCTAAACCAGCTAATCCTAAAAAAGTAATTAAACTATACTCTCTCCAAAGGAAAGAGTGATAATACCAGAAGTTATTTGTTTGAAGAAATCCCAAAAAATTAACAGCTCTTAAGGTCTTTAAAAAGCCCGTACCATAAGAAATTGCTATTAAAAAAAAAAGAACAAAATAAATCCAGGGTTTTTTAACCCAGATTTTAAATAGCGGGTGGTTAAATAAAATAAAATGAATAATTAAAGTAACAAGAAGCAAATAAAACAACGAATGGGTCAATACACCAAGAATAATTGCTAAGTTAAACAAGATAGATTTAGATAGAGGCTTATATTGTTTTTCTGTTAATTTAAGATATAGAAATATAACTATCAAAACTAAAAGCTGCAGAAGAATATATCCTCTTGCCTGGCGTGACCACACTATTTCAAAATACGAAAAAGTTGTCAGCAATGCTGCAACTATGGCAGTTTTTGTAGTGAAGATATGTCGAGAAAGGAAAAAAACTGCGAGCGGAATAAATGATCCGATAATAACAAATCCTAATCGAGCAGACCATTCATGCTGGCCAAATAACTTAAAGAAAAAAGCTACTAAAAAATGGGTAGTAATATTATGCGGCTCAAAGTAAATATGAGGATTACTAAAGACCGATAAGCCGTGCTTGAGAATATAGCGTGCTTGATTGGCGCTACTAAATTCATCAACCCAGAAGGGCTGATTATTAAAAATTCCGTATAATCTTAAGGAGAAAGAAACGCCGACTGTTAATAATAATATAAATGGCAATAGTCGTTTCATTTAAGCAAATTATACCAATCAATTTAACAGCGGTCAAAACAGCGACTTTTAATTGAATCGCTCACGAGTGGGAAGAGTTAAGCTGTAAGGAAAACCAAATCGAAGAAATAGCAATCTTTTAATTTTTTTAATCCCCCGCTCAATAATTGTCGAATCCCTTCCCTTTAAGGGATAAAATTCCCGTCTATCTAACAGTAAGAAGGAAACGCGATTACTGATGAGAATTTTATTTTGATTGTCATCAGGTCTTTCCAACCAGATTGCTACTTGGCCTTCTTTTAAGTGTAGTGGCGCTGTAAAGGTTATAGATTCATTTGTCCAATCGTTTGTAAATATTTCACCAGAGGAACTATTTAATTTATATCTGTGATCATTAGAAGGATTCCACCCGAAGTTATAGCCGCGAATTTCTAATAAACTTGCATAAATTGCTTGTTTGGGATGTATATTATTTATATACAGGCCACTCCTAAATTTAATTTCCTGATTCAATTGGTTAATAATCTGGGAGAAAATTAAGATAAAAATAAAAGCTGTTAAAATCAGGATTGGTAGAACCCTTTTTGCTTGATTATCTAAAGTACGTTTTGAGGCGAGGATCTTAAGGTAGTAGGGAAATTTAGATGATAAATAAAAAGCACCTAACTGGGGCAAATAAAACACAAAGAATAGCGAAATTATGATGAACGAGATAATGAGGAATTGAGAAAGAAATTGATCCGTGCTCGAGAAAAAATAGCCTAAAAATACTGAGACGGTCGCATAAAACACACGTTCGTTTCGTGGGAGTTTAGATAAGGAAATGATTCCTATCTCTTTCATTTTGAAACTTGTCAACCAACCAAAACCGCTTAAAAAAAGTACAATTAAAATAGTTGTTTTCAAATCAGGTAAGACGTTAATCACATTGCCGATATATGGTAGATCGGGAAAAATAGAGGTTAGTATATTAAATGCAGATGCAATAAAAACTAAACTCAAAGAGATAAGATAAGTAGACAATTTAATAACTTCGAGTAAAAAAAGGACAATCTTATTTCTCATAGTTTTTCTTTTTTGAAGAATAATTCTAATCCTTGCTGAAGAGCTGTTAGTATAAGAAAATAATAGATTAATGTTGATAGAATTTCCACAGATTTATCATAACCTGCAAGAATAAGCGGAGGAATTAGGAATAAAAAGATCAATGAAAAGAAGAGGTGGATTTTGATAGTGATTTTAAATATAAGTACAATTGAAAGATAAATCAGCATAAAAAAAGTGGCTGTGCCGAATTGATCTTTTATATCAGGTATTTTTCCACTGTTTAATAAAGCCAGTACGGAGATCACCCAAAAAATTAAAATAAGAAATTTCCTCATATTTTTTTTACTTTAAGTGTTTTTTTATTGTACAACTCTGTCACTGATTCATATATAAGATATAGAATTAAGCAAATACCAGTTATTGAAGAAACAAGTATTCCGGTGAAAAAATAATCATGCGGTTTGAAGTAGAGTGTAAGAATTAGATCTATTGAATGATCAGGATTGAGGTGATAGTACTCTGCTGGAAAATTATTTTTTATTTTTTCTGCATCGATCGGCCAGCCATTTGCATAATCAAACACAACTTTATGAGAGCCAGTCAAAAACGGTTTATTACTCTGGGAGAAATACAAGTTCCACTGCTTTTGATAAGGATCAAGAAAAACTAAATACTTTTCATCTTTTAAGTTTTTAATCTTAATTTCATACTTATAACTTGCCAGTTTTTTATACCTGACTTTGGAAAAGTCGAGGGGAAATACATTAAGGTTGTCAGTTAGATAAATTTTCTCATTTTTAAAATCGCTGTTGATTTCGTAGAGTGATAATCGCTTGCCAAAATCTTTAATCTTGTATCCTAATACTGCTTTTTTGAGATTTCCGTCTTGAGCAAAGTATAGATCTCCGCGCGAATTGTATGTATAAAGATAGCTTTTTTTTAGCTCATCTAAGACATTGTTTTTCACAATAATGTATTTTACGTTCATGTGTTGAAAAAAAAGACCAACTTCTTTGTAATTCTGTTTGAAAATATTCTTAAGAAGCTCATTTGATAAATCTGGAGGAAAGCTTAAATAACCATTAAAATCCACTTTTTTTGCTAAAAATTGCAATGGAGACACACCAACATAATAATGATTCTGTAAGTTCTTATCACCAATTAAAATATAATTAGCCAGATTTAGTGGTAGCCATAAAAAGCGAGAGGCTGTATCTATCTTTTTTATGTAAGTAATCAAATCGTAAAAATCCTGATTAAAGTCTGATATAGGAGTAAATGAATTTTTTGTTAACCACAAAGGAGTTTTGTAGTACTCGCCAAAGATAAATGGTTTGGCGTTTAACATTATAAGATAAGTTAAAAGAATAATTATAATTGTGTTTATACTTCTATTTTGAATACGATCAAAAATTATCTTTAAACTTATTCCTAAAAGAAAAGCAAAACTGAAAGCCATGGCGAGTCCAAACTTATCATACATATTTCTAAACATCACAAATCCTGGAACATGTTCATTTAACCATAAAAAAAGATCGAGCCCCCATTCATCGACGTTGACCGTAAAGAAGAAAATCACGATAAGCCAGGATAAGAGTGATAAAAAATATAATTGACTATATTTTCTGCTTGTTTTCTTAAGAAATAAACCCGACAAGATAACGATTAGAGGAAAGATAATATTAAAAGATAGAAGTCTTTCATGCCAATTTAAGAAGATATTATAACTTGGCCATCCAAAATCTCTCTGAATACTCTTATGAAAAAGATTAAGTAATGGATAGACAATTTGATTATTCTTAGACACGGATTTGATGAGGTATTCATTCTCCCTCCGAGTATCATATGAAACAGTTTTAGTAATAATATCTCTATTCCCCTTATCCAGGTTATACGAGGCATAAAAAAAATGAAAAAGCCAGTAAAAATTCAATAGTGCTATTAACACGATAAGAACCAAGGAAACAATCACAAATCTCTTTCTATTTTGCCAGAAAACATATGCCAACAAAGGAATTACAGCAATAATTAAAGCAACAACCCATGGTATAGAAAACAACAGCGTGCTGAATATAGTTAACAAAATTGCATTGACTATAATAAAAAACGGTCTGCTGTCTTGTGTTGCTCGGATAAATAGATACAATGAGACTGGAAATATGGAGATGAGATATAAACTAAATAGTTGAGAGCTCCATAGAGTATAGAAACTGAAAATAGAGAAAGTATATGCTAAGCTGGCAACAATTTTTACCCAGAAATCATACCAGTTATCATTTTTTATCCAGATTCCAAGTAAAAGATAAAAAAATAAAAAGCTCAAAGAAAGATTAAGTCCATACATTAGAAGCTGTGTGTTGAAAAAGAAAAATAAATTTTTAATCGAAAGAATAAGTAATGAAAATAAAGAGATATACGCTTGGGGAAAATAGTTCCCTAGGGTTCCAAGCTGATTATCTGAAACGAAAGAGAGTGTGAAATTTTTAAAATATTCAAAGGGAAAAAGATAGTATAGCTTTGAGTCATCACCTCCAAAGAAATATAAATTACCCCAAAAAAAGAAGGGAATTGCAGCGGTTAAAATTATAATAAAAATAAGAAGCAGCTTTTTCATTGCAAAGATTTTCTCACCTCAGTTGAAATATCGCTCAATGTGTGGCTTTTGTCATCTTAAAAATTATTAGATAACGCTGCCTTGCGCTAAATATGATGCTTTTTCTTAGCATCTAGCATAAATATCTATAATGTATTATACTAAATACAGTAAAAAAGGAGGTGATAGTTGAAAATGAACAAAACATTACTCTGGTTTTTATTGGGAACCCTTTTTGCAGGTGAGCTATATCTATTTGGTATGGAGTTAGGTTTTATTGCTAAACCGGACAATTCAAATAGAATGGAGACTCAAAAAGAAACAACACTTGGTGCGAATTCTGGAAAGGAAGAAGGAATCGTGCTTCATATCCTTATTACGAATAAAGGGTTTGAGCCTTTAACCAACACGATAAAACCAGGAACAACGATTTTCTGGCTCAATGATAGCAATAAACCTGTTCATATAAGCGCAACTGATGGAGCAGATAGATTGTTATACTCGGGGCTTAATTTAGGAACAGTCAAACCAGGTCAAACAGTATCGCTTAAATTTAATGCAACAAAACATGGCATATATAGCTATAAAAATGATTATAACCCGAGCCAAACAGGCGACATATTTATTAAATGAGTAAACTTTGTGGTATGGAATTTCGACCATAAGTATTTACCTTCATATTGAATGATATTCATCTTATTAATCTAGTTACCTATCAATCTTTTAACTGCTTTAAGTTCTATTTTTGCTATATTTTCCCAACTAAATGTTTTTGCGAGCTCCCTCGCAATTCGTGATACACGATATTGTTCTTTACTCGACAGCGAAAGTATAGATAAAACAACCCGAGCAGCTTTTTCAATATTTTTATTCTCGATGGTAAATATCGATGGATTATGTCGGAGCTGTGGATAATCATCAAAGGCCTATACAGCATAAGTTACGACAGGTATCCCAAAGGATAATGCTTCCAAAATAGTGATAACGGGAACGAGAGAGAGAAGTACAATTGTCTTCTTCATTTTAAAATTAAAAGTTTTCTTGTTTGAACCGTCGTATCAATTAATCTGTGTTTCCCCGCGTCCCAGTAAAACGAAATTATATTATTCGGTGATAAACTATACTTTTTATAGTTTTCCAACAGTGTCTTTAAGTTAGAAAAATACCCAAAACCAGAGCTAGCGATTTCTTTATAGCTCTGACTACCAATATCCCAAAGAAAATTTTCTTCTAAAAACTGAGCAGGTATTTTCCCAGTGTCATAATACCAGAGCATCAAAGTATATCCCATTCCTTGCTGCATGGGGATTTTATTGTTGGAGATATAATAATCCTGATTACCTGTCATATAAAATATATTTTTATCTTTTAGATCGGGATAAGTTTCTTTTATAGTATGCAATATATATAGCCTTTGTTTTGCCGTTTCGACTTGATACGAAAGATCTTCTCTGATATTTTTTATATGCAAAAAAAATAGCAAACTACTAAACAACACAAGGAAATACCCGATGCGTTTATTTTGCTCCAGGAAAAAATTTAGAACATAACCCAAAATCATTCCGGCACCGATCGCACCCACGTAGTAATAGCGAGAATCCATGTAAGACGCTCCTCTGTCTAATACCGTGTAAGGTAAGAAGCTAAGAAAGATTAAAGAGAATGACAGGATAAGAAATCGAGCACGCTTACCCTTGTCAATATTATTAAGAAAAAAAATAAAGAGCAGTACCACCAGTGTGCCTATTATTGTGATCATGTCGGTTATCGCAGTCTGCTCGAGTAATCCCCTAATAGGAGAAGTAATGGTAAAAGGATATTGTAAATAGGTAATTTTTGTTGCTAGGTTATAGACAGGCAAAGGAGGAAAAAAAAGTTGAAAAAAGCCAGTAAGAGAATACAAGATAAAGTGCCACAGTAGTTTTTCGTTAAATCCCGATCCACCAGTAACAAATCTACCTACTTTAGTAGTAGAGTTTAATAAAATTACATAGCGAAAAAAAAATGTTAATAGCCCATATGTAATAAAAAGAACATGAGTTTTTATATACTCAATAAAGGACTTGCGTTTAGTAAAGAAAAAATATAAAACGGGAAAGAAAATAAAAAGAAAAATTCCTACCCCTTTAAAAAGAAACGACAGCACAGTAAAAACGAAAGATAAAGTTATCCATTTTTTTTTATTAGTTTCTAAAAATTTTAAATAACTCAAAATGGAGAGTAAAACAAGAGAGGTTGCGGGAAGAGTAGTAGTGATTGCTGCTGCCCAGGTAACAGCTTGATGAGAAACAGAGTTCACTGCAAAAAAAATAGATGCAAAAAAAGCAATAAAACGTTTCTCAGTAAGTTTGATGGCTAAATAAAAAACAAGAAAACTATTTATAATGTGCATGAACACTGCAAAGATAACTACAGGTAAGACCGTGAATCTAAACATGTCGAAAAATATAAAATCCAGGGCTCTGGCTAAAACCCTTCCTTCGCTGAAAAATAGTTGAACGGGAGAAAGATACTTTATGATATTGCCAACTCCCTGAACAATATTATTTCCCAATACTTGCCATTCATCTTGTTGATAAAACGTCTGAGGAAGGTTCCAAAAGACGAACAGAATGACTACGATGATGGGAGTAAAAACTAAAAGATCTTTTTTAATGCCTTTTGTCATAAGAGCTTTTCCATTCCACTATATCAAAACTTTTCTTAACAAGGAAGGCAGAATAAATTAACTAACATTTATTGGTTTACCATTTTGCTTGATAGATTGCTCAGTCAAATGAATCATTTTAGTGATTTTAACGCCAAAATCTAGGCCAGAGTGACTTACTGTCTTCTCATTTTTGACTACATCAATAAATTCTCTTATTTCCATTTCAAGCGGCAATGTCAACTGATATTTTGGATATTCTATCTTAGGATTATACTTGATTATGTTTTTTCCTCTAACTTTTGGTCCCATATCTTGATAATAAGTGATTTTTTTATCTGCCAAATCATTGTAAATTATAGTACTTTTACTACCGACTATAACTAACTCTCTTTTCTTAATAGGAGATAGCCAGCTAATTTTAATGAAAGCCTCAACTTGATCGAAGAATTTAAGTTTAATAAGTGCGAAATCAAAAAGTCCGCTTTCGGGTCTTAATGTATCTAACGCCCATGCACTGATCTGAACTGGCTCTTTTTGATAAATGTCTAAGCAAAAAGAGATTGCATGTGATCCCCAATCCCATAGAATTGATGCGTCTTTTCTATAAGGACCATTATTTGATCCTTCATAAGAAAGGTACCGTATCTGACCTATTGACTTAGCTAATTCCTTTGTTTTTTTATAAGCTGGATCAAAAAGATAGGTATGACCCACTAGTATCTTGGTCTTACTGTTTTGATGCAAAGATCTTAGCTTTAGCGCTTGAAGATAGTTTATGGTTAATGGTTTTTCAATCAGCAGATTAAAACCTTTTTTTAAGAACTCTTGCGAAATTTTGTAATGAGTTGAGCTTGGGGTTGCAATGATTACGCCATCAATGTCTGAATATCTAAACAAATCTTTGTAATTAGTAGTCTTAATATAATTCCCCCGAAGCGACTTAAGCGTTTTTGCAGTTTTAGAACAAACGTATTTAATGCGACAGTCGGTAAAAGATTTAATTGTAGAAATAAAATTTCTACCCCATGGTCCTGCACCAATTAAGGCAAGCTGTATCATTTTTATAGCTGGTACTCAGATTTAAACCAATGAATAGATTTCTGAAGACCAGTTCTAAGGTCAACTCTGGGAATATAACCTAACTCAGTTCTTATTTTAGTCAAATCAGGACATCTTCTTTGAGGTTCTCCCCCCGGATAGTAACCAGGATAAGATTTACGGCGAGGTTTAACCCCGTTACCTAAAAGATTTGCAACAATTGATGCCAACTCATACATGCTTAGCTCCGGACTATTATTACCGATATTATATACTTCTCCATTTCTGCCAGAGAGCATCACTTTAAAGACTGCAATCAAGGCATCCGTTATGTAGCAAAATGTGCGAGTTTGGATTCCCGTATCGTACACCGGCAAATTTTTGCCCTTTAACCCAGCATAGATAAATGTTGGTATGACACGATAATCATTATGTTTCATACCTGGACCATAAATATTAAATGGTCTCACTATTTTTATTGGTATTTTATAGATTTGATGGTAAGTTATACACAAAGTCTCTGCTAACCGTTTTGATTCATCATAGCAGGCCCGAGGGCCTATACTTGATACATGTCCGGCATAGGTTTCGGGGGTTGGTATAAAAGCAGGATCTGGATCGCCATAAATTTCACTTGAGCTAAAAAATAAAAAACTTTTAACTTTATGCACCCTAGCTAACTCGAGAAGATTTTTAGCTCCTAAAACTGCACTTTCGATTGTTTCGAGTGGATATTTCTTATAATAGAACGGTGAGGCAAGGCCGGCTGCATGAATAATAAAGTCGATTTTTTCATCAATTGCAATAGGCGATCTGATATCATACTGTAAAAACCTAAAATTTTTATCCTTAATATCTACTATAAAATTCTTTCTAGAACCAGTTAAATAATTGTCAACAGAGATTATCTTACATTTTTTCTTAAGTACATGTTTATTAAGAAGATAAACTACCACATTAATATAACTGCCGATAAAACCGGATCCGCCTGCAATAAGGATAGTCTTTCCTTCTAAGGCTTTTGTTTCTCTATTTATTTTCTTCAAGACAACTTTTAAGTCATTAACTATTGTCTTTTGCATATTGGTTAGATAATTAAAGGTTTTGGAACAGGGATAATGAATTTTCCTCCAGCTTTTCTATAAGCTGAAAGCTTTTCAATAATAGGTTTGGCAAAATTCCAGGCAAGAATAAGAACATAATCGGGATTATCCGTTTGAAGCTTTAAAGACGAGACAACTGGGATATGTGTTCCGGGAGTGGATAGCCCTTGTTTAAGCGGGCTATCATCTATTACGTAATCTAATATCTCCTGTCCAATTTTAAAATAATTTAACAAAGTATTACCCTTAGCCGGAGCCCCATAACCAACAATTGCTTTATTATTCAACTTAAGTTTTATCAGTAAACTACTGAGCTCCATTTTATTCTGTAAAACAAGTTTTCCATATTTAAAATAAGTAAGGACATCCGATAATTTCGTTCTTTCTTCCTCATTCACAAATTTTTTAACTTTATTCTCCAATCTGTGCCTAGAGTTAAGTTTTGAAACAAAAACACGAATACTTCCACCATGAGAATTCACTCTTTCAGCGTTAAATACCTTCATCTCAAATCTTTTAAATAATTTAATAAGAGTCGTAACTGACCAGTAAGAAAGATGCTCATGGTAAACAAGATCGAAATATCTTTTTTGAATAAAATCAACCAGATATGGTGCTTCTATAATAAAAATTCCATCATCCTCAAGAAGGATTTGTAGGCCTTTGATAACTTCATCCAAATCATCTATATGAGCAAACACATTTGTAGCGGTTACAACATTTGCTTTACCCCTTTCTTTAACTATTTTTTTTGCCAAAGCTAGATTAAAAAAATAAGGCAGGGTTTTGATACCGTCTTTCTGAGCTATTTTTGCAATTTTGACTGCAGGTTCTACTCCTAAAACTTTTGCACCTAATTCTTTAAACGGCTTAAGTAAGATCCCATCGTTGCTACCGATATCAATAATGAAAGATTTGTTGTTAAGTTTGAACTTTTGAAAAACATCTTTTGCAAAATCTTGAAAATGCTTAACAAAAACGGGAGAGGTGGAAGAAACATAAACATAGTTGCCAAAGAGTATTTCCTGAGAGACCACGTGTCCTAATTGAAGCATACTGCAATCATTGCAAAAGTATACATCAAGAGGAAAATATTGCTCGGGTAAATCAAGTTGCTCTTTTTTAAGGAAAGCATTTGCAAGTGGGGTTGATCCTAATGATAGAACTTTTACTAATTTTTTTCCGTTACAAACTCTACAACTTGTAATTTTGCGAACAACCTGTCTTTTTTTCATACTCAAATAAGCTTAATCCTAACTGTATCTTTTTCGTATTTTTTTTGATCTCTTGGCTCGGTAGTTAGCGCAAGAAAAATTGAATCTTTACGAAATTTCATTGCATGCGGTGTCATTAACGGTGTTTTCACAATCTCTCCCTCCGTTACAATAATTTTTTTTAATTCAACGTTTTTTGCATGAGAGTTCTTATAGTAGTATTCCATCGAACCTTTTATTACGTATACATAATGTGTGTCTTTTATGTGATAATGATTCGCTCGAATTGTCCCCTTTTTTGAAGTGATAAGTAATGCACTTGTTATTGGCTTCTCATTTTCTAGCAGATGACTCAATACACCTCTTTTGTCGGAAAAAAAGGGTTGAATTTTTCTAATAATCTTCATCTTTACAACAGGAATAAAATAACAAAAGATATTATATCAGTATATATATTAAAATATGAGAATAAACTCGCGCTGTAGAATTTATCATTTAGGACATAGTGAAATTCCAAAAGTTTAGATATTCTGTTAGGATGAGAAGTATCAATAATAAACAAAAATTTTGAGGAATCGCAAATAACGCATAATGAATAAAATTCTCATCACTGGTGCTTCAGGGTTTATTGGTAGTCATTTGGTTAGCTTTTTGCTAGAAGATGGAGAAAAAGCAAATCACCTACGTCTACTCATTCCGGAGAAAAGTTCACTTGACTTACTGAAGAAAAATTTTGATATCGTGCAAGGTGATATTCGCAATAAAGAGCTTATGATAAGAGCAATGAAAGGAGTTAATACTATCTATCACCTAGCCGCAGTGAGTGGCTTTGGAGGCAAAACATACAAAGACTATAAGGAGGTAAACGTCGATGGAACACAAAATTTGTTAGATGCCTGCCGAGGTGAAAAAATTCAAAAGTTTATTTTTTTTTCTACCGTAGCAGTTTATGGGCTACCGCCCTGGATTGGAAGAATTGTAAACTGGGATGAGAATAGCCCCAAGAACCCTACAGAAATTTATGGTAAATCTAAATTCGAAGCCGAAAAAAAAATACTCCAAGCGGCGGCTAATTATAAATTACCTTATGTTATTATTAGACCTGCCAGCGTGTATGGACCGAGAGATAAAGGTCAGCTATATGGCTTATATAGAGCTATTAAAAATCACTATTTCGTTAAGATTGGCAATGGAAAAAACTTGATGCATTTTTTGTACGTAAAAGACTTGGTTAAAGGCGCCAGACAAGCACAATTAAGTACAAGCAAAGCCGCAGAATATATTTTTGCCGGAAAGAAACCTACAGAATTTAACAACGTCATTAAATATGTTGCTGCTAGTATTAATGAGCGTATACCTAGTTTTTATATACCAAAAACAATGGGGCTGATGCTTAGCCAAATTATGGATCTAGCTGGAAATATAATTGGAATAAGATCTCCTTTATTTCCTACGCGTGTCAAAGTAATGACTACTTCTTATTCTTATAATATCGAAAAAGCTCGCAGGGAGATTGGCTATAATCCTCGAATCTCATTTGAAAAAGGAGCATTATTGACTGGAAAATGGTATTTAAAAAATAAATGGCTATAAAATCTGCAATATGAAAAAAAAACCAAATAAATTGCCCAAAGTTACATTCATTATGTTAACTCTAAACGTTGAAGGAATTTTACCAAAATCAATCGGCGCAATCAGATCTCAAAATTACCCTCAAGAACTAATTGAAATTATTATAGCTGATGGAGGATCTAAAGATAAAACTGTAGAAATAGCCAAAGCGGCCAATGCTAAGATAATATTCAATCCCTCTACTTATCACGAGGGTGGAAAAGTATTGGCTTTAAAATTAGCAAAAGGTAAGATTGCTTTTTTTACAGATTCCGACAATGTATTATCTAACCCAAACTGGGTAAGTTCTATGGTTAAAGCTTACCTTGAAAACCCAAGCATTAAAGGTTTACTCGCTCAAACTATCCCGGCTCCTGATTCAAATTCATTCGATCGCTATCTAGGTTACCTTGCAACAGATCCCTTTACCTGGTTTGTGTATCAAAAAGCAGCCAGCGCCAGAACTTATGATAATCTATATTCCATTGTTCGATCAACACCAGATTATATTGTATATCAATTTGACCCTACTAATCATCCTCTCGTAGGACATGCCCAAGGATTTGGAGTCATTACTCCATATAAAAAAACTAGTCTAGATGATATAATCCCTATAATTAACATGATCTCCAAGGGTGGATTAATTGCTTACGTACCCAACGCCGGTGTCTATCATTACCACATTAAAAAGATCTCAGATTTTATTAAAAAATATACCTGGAAGATAAACAATAATTTGTCCAAGAAAATTAAGGGCATAGGACTGACTGAAAGACAGAATTATCTTACTCCTGAAAGAAAAATGAGACAATTTCTCTTCCCCTTGTATTCTTTAAGCATAATTTTTCCTTTGAAAGACAGCTTAGGCCTTTTCTTTAGATATAAAGACCCCGTAGTTTTCTGGCATCCTTTTGCTTGCATCCTCTTATCATCATTGATTCTAAAAGAGGGTTTTTTGTATCTAATAGGAATGGGTAAAGAGATGGGAAAGTATGGCAAGTGAGCGATATCAATCTAGCACTTAAAAATGCGCTTATATGAAACTATCTAAAGACAGTAATGTCTTAATTCTTTCACATTTTTCTGAGCGGTCTTTATCAAGCGGATATCCACCGGAAGTGGTGAGAGATTTTTTTTTAAAAAAAGTAAAGAGCATTATTTACATTGAGCATCCATTCCCCTACTCCCACGATCATCGTTCATCAATGATCACATATGAGAAAGGCAAACTTAAACACATATTATTTACTCCATCGGTTATTGGTCCGCAATTTTTCTTCTACATTGCTGATATTTTTATCACATGGTACTTCTTATTAAGAGCACGAAGACAATTCAATTTATGCGTAGCTCTGGATAATTTAAACGTCATTTCTGTTTTACCATTTCGCAAGATGGATCTTATTAAAAAACTCGTCTTCTATACAATTGACTATTCGCCGGTACGCTTTAAAAATAAATTTCTTAATTGGGCGTATCATTTAGCTGATCGGATTGCCGGTTATAATGCCGATGTGATCTGGGTTTTATCAGAAAGAGTAATTGAAGCAAGGATAAAAAATGGTGTAAATCATAAAAAAAGTGCGCCTACTATACTTTTGCCAATGGGCGCAAAGCTTGATCGAATAAAAGTTCTTCCCGTGAGCAAAATATTTCGTTACCAAGTTGTCTATATAGGTCACCTATTAAAAAGACAGGGTGTGCAATTAGTTTTGCAAGCGTTAAAGGATATCATTAAACAAATCCCAAAAGTAAAGTTCATCATTATTGGTCAAGGTGAATATGAACTTGCGTTAAAAAAGCTTACTCAAAGATTGAAGCTTAGTAATCATGTTGAGTTTAAAGGCTTTGTCGAAAACGATTTGAAAGTGGAAAAAATACTTTGTCAGTCCTCAATAGGTGTAGCACCTTACGGCCAATCAGAAGAAAATTATACTTTTTATGGTGATCCAGGTAAGCCAAAACTGTATCTCGGTTGCGGTCTTCCGGTAGTTATCACAAATGTTCCTACAATAGCCCAGATTATTAACAAAAGCAAAGCAGGCTTTGTCGTTGACTACAATATTAAAAGTATGAAGAATGCTCTGATTACACTATTAGCAAATGACGCTTTATACAAACAATATCGAGAGAATGCAGTTAAGCTTTCTAAAAACTATAATACAACTAGCCTTATTGAAAAAGCCTTGGCTCAAACTTATCATGCGTAGAAACAAGTCAATCATTTATATTAATTTTGCTCCCTATGAAAATGCAGGTCGCATTTTAGATTTTCTTTTAGATAATTTTCAACTGGTTCTTGTTTTCTCTTTTGATTTTCACAAACTCAATCAGCCTACGCAATCAAATTATTTAAAGATTTTTAGTGAAGGTAAAGAAATAAAAGAAGTAAAGCTTTTTCGGTTACCGACCCCTGAGGCACTACTTTTTATAAGCCTGCCTTTTATTGCCACTGTTATCGCGATTCAAACAATGTGGTACATTACAAAGCTGCGTGTGAAATTTGGTAAATTTGATATATTTTTGACAGTAAATGCATTTACAGCATGGGTGGGTAACATCTTAAGAGATTTAAGTATTATAGATAAGACAATTTTCTGGGTTTGGGATTATTATCCCCCCGGTTATCCTCATTGGATAATTAGGTTGGCACGTTGGGCATACTGGCAATTTGACAAGCTAAGCACGAGATCGTCTGATTCGACAGTGTTCCTTAATAAAAAATTGATTAACCTAAGAAAACAAATAGGAGTTTTGTCTAAAACCAAAAAGTATTCAATCGTCCCAATAGGAACTAATTTGGGAAGGGTTATAATCAATAAGAATAAATATATAATTGGCCACTTAGGTGTACTTAAGCGTAGTCAAGGCCTGGATTTGCTTTTTGATAATCTAAAGGCTCTTGAAAAAATAATACCTAATCTTGAAATAGAAATCATTGGCTCGGGCCCTGATGCAAAATATTTCAAATCTCGTGCAAGACAAATGACAAAATCAAATATAAAATTTTATGGTTTTATAAAAGAAGATGATAAGGTAGATAAAATTATAAGACATTGGAGTATTGGTTTGGCTCCCTACATACCAGATATGAGTAGTCCTGCCTATTGGACAGATCCATCAAAAATAAAAGCTTATATAAGTCAAGGCGTACCGGTAATTACGACAAGTATTACTCCTTTCTCTGAGGAGATTAAAGAAAGAAATGCTGGTATTGTGATAGACTTTTTTGACAGACGGGAATTTATTGAAGCTGTTTCTAAGATTCTAAAGCACCAAAAAGATTTTAAGAACAACGCTTTCAGTTTCGCAAAAAACTATTATTACAAGAAAATCTATCCACGGTTATTTGAGGTTGTTGAGTAAGAAACAAAACTCTTTTAGAACAAGGTTTATTCTCTTATCGACTTGTTTTGTCCTTGTGATATTCTAGTAGCCATAATCTATGTAAAATAAAGATCTTTTAATAGTACGAGGAAGAACTTAATTCCAGTAAGTGTGTGTAGCTTTGATTCCCCCCATCCTCTTGCTTTTTCTCTACTTGGAATTTCCTTAATTTTATAACCATTTTTCAAACAGGCTACGACCATCTCTTGTTCGATGCAGAAATCATCGGAATGCAAATTCATTCTTTCGGCTTTGGACTTTCTTATTGCTCTAAAACTATATAAAATATCACTAAGATTTGTTTTAAATTTATAGTTGACCAAGCTAACCAAAAAATCAGATCCTGCTGAGCGTATGATTCCGGAAAAGTTAATATTTAAATCAAAACTGCCACCAGTCCTTCTTGAACCAATAACAAGATCGGCTTTCCTTTGCAAAATAGGTAATATAAATTTAGGAATGTCCTTTGCCTCATGAGATCCGTCAGCGTCAAACAAGACAATTATCTCACCTTTGGCAGCTTTGATGCCTAAACGAACTCCATCACCTCTTCCCAACCCATTGTCTGAGATAAATTTAACATTCTCTTCTATGGCAATTTTTTTAGTCTCATCTTTTGAATGGCCGTCAACTACAATAATTTCACGGGCATATGGTTTAACAGATTTTAGGATTCTTCTTATACCCTTTCCTTCGTCTTTGGTAGGAATGACGATTGTTACTTTTGATTTATCGTAGCGCATCTTACTTTTTAATTCTAACTACACAGTAAAGAGAAAAATCTCGAGGTAAAAAAGAAAAATAGTTGATAATTTTGTCAATATTTACTTCCTGTTCGATTGCTTTAATTATTTGCTTGTGTCCTGATGGATGAATATCATTTGGATTGAAGCTTAAAAAATGATCGATGATAAAATCTGTAGCGGAGTTTTTTACAGGAAAACCAAGTACGATGGATCCTTTTGGCTTTAAAAGCCTATACATTTCCCTAATTGCTCTGTTGAGCTGTTGGCCTTTAAAATGCTCAAGCACACTTATACAGACGATCCTATCGAAATAATTACTTTTATAGGTCGTCTTGAAGATTGATCCTACGATGAGTTTTGCCCTGACCCCTTCTTTTTTCAAAATTCTTACTATTTTTCCAGGGTACGGCATTGTATCGATGCCATGAACTTCCTTTGACAATTGCGCTAAAGAGGGTATAAAAGTTCCACCACCATACCCTACGTCCAGAATCTTGTCTACCTTTCGATCGCCCAACATAGAAAGAGCAAGCTCTAATCTTTTTCTCATAAAATAACCCTGAAGGGGTCTGTAGTACTGATCGATAGTACTATCAATATACTCGTAATTAAGAGGAATTAGGTTCTTCTTTTGTGGAATGCGCAGTTTCATTATTGTAAGTGTTGGTTTGGGGTTAATGTTTCAGATATAACATCTATTTTATACGGCGATGATTGAAAGTCAAGTGATGTTGAGGTTATGTGTTTATTCAGAAATTGCCCAACGCCTGCGTATATTTCTGCTTCCGGGATCGGAATTAATACTAGCTGATCCGAGTTTGTAAGCTTGTAAGTAAAGTAAGTACTCTGACCTTCATTTGTTGTTGATTCATCTTTGTTTTTACCTGTCCCCCACGAAAGCTTAGCCCAGAAAAAATTCAAGCCTCTTTGCCGTGTCCCCTTGATGTCTTCACTAGAAGTGGCAAAATTAAAGACATTCCGACTGTCAGATAGTAATTTATCTCGATCATCGTAAAAAGATAGAATATTTTTACCAGCCTCACCTATCACCTCAAACTCATCAATGAGCGCAAAGTCTCCTGATACTGTGGTAGAGATGCTCATTTTAATATATCTGGTCTTGATTGGTTTATCGAATTTATCAATGGCATTATATTTATTGTTATTTCTCACGACCTTCTCCTCTTTCCAGGTTTTTCCATCGGAAGATGTCATAAAGGAATAAGTTGAGGGAATTCTAATCGAACCTGACAGTGAACCCCACGCGACTGCATAGACATCCTCCTCGTTACCTAAATCTACGCTTATCCAAGCCGGGATCGCGTCAGCAATCCAATATGAACGAGGGCCGATATTATCATCATGTACGTGGCTTGGAATAAGGTGTAGGAAGGGCACTCCTTCGCTCTGAGACATGGTTTTTGATGTTGTTATCACGGCAGTATCGAGATATTTCTTTCTGCCAATAATATAATCAACAAGAGCCCAATAAAGCTGTGGATTTGATTGCTGATGCGGAAAGACGTTGTAATTGGGACTAACGTTTAAGCGTAATTTTAAATTATAAGGAAACTCAACTGCTGGACCAATGAACGGCTTACTGCGATAAAGGTTTTTGCCGCTTGCGGGATCGATTGTAAGTGGATTGTCCTCTTGCTTTAAAATAATTTTTGCCACATCTTTAGTTTTGTCAATTAAACCGACTTGAGGATCATAATCTAAGAAAAATACTTCTGAAAGTTTAATTTCTTTATTTTTTATCTTGTTTAACATAGCAGCGAGCCTTGACTCTACCCTAAATGGTTCACCGGCAAGATTAGGGTAAGCAGTGTCTTTTGTAAAATACCATTCAAGGAGGAGGTTATTCAAATTGACTGCATTGGGATAATAATAAAATGCAGCGTGCTTGGGAAGTGTTGGAAAATATTTTCTAAACTGTTTGTTAAATACTTTTTCTGGCTCATAAGTCGTGACATATACAGTTTTTTCAATTTCCCATATATGGCTAAGATTAAAACCAACAAAAATAATTACAAATGCAGCCAATATAAGCCGTCGCAGGGGTTGACTTATCCTGGCTAGGAGACTTTCGTAACAGATAGTTGTGAGAATTGCCAAGACTACAGATGTACCCACGAACGCAAAGTAATGATAGCGCATAGTATTAAATTCAAACTCCCTGATGAGGACCTCATCAATATAAGGTAGGGCGATCGCAACAAAAGCAGTAAACAAAGCAAACCATAAGAAAAAAAACAGGAGTAGTTTGCCATATATTTTGACTTTTCTCAACAGTAAGACAACCAAACTAGCAATCGAAAAGAAAATCCAGCCGATGACGGAGAAATAATAAAAGTTAACTTTATCTAAACTCTTAAGGTGACTTTGAGCGTATGTCTCTCTCATCTTATTAAGTATTGGATAAGGAATAAAATGCGCAGGGATAAGTTTTCCAAAAGTAAGCAGACTACGCCAAGCATACTCAAGATAAAGCCCTTCTTTAACTAATTTTATCTGCATTTTTACATTACTGTCTGCTGTATCACCAGAGATACCTCCATACCAAGATCGAGTCATCAAAAAAAGAACTATCAAAAGATAAAACCCAGCTTGGCGTATCAAAAATTGCCTGAGAGATTTTCTCTGATTGATTTTTGAGAGAAAGAAAAGGTCGAAAATGGTTAGTAGTGGAGCAATCACAAGAGCGGTTTCTCTGATTAGAAAAGCAATGAATAATAGAATATAAGTAAGAGTAAGATAAATATTTTTATTGTTTTCTTTGAACTTTATAAATGCCAAAAATACCAAAATTATTAAAATAAGTAGAATCGGATAATAAGAATTAAAGCTGCCCCATGTGAGTACGTCATTGTAAGTAGTACTAGCCACAAAAAATAATCCGGCAAGCAGTGCCAGCAAATTATTTTTTGTAAGTTTGCTAAGGAGCTTAAATAAGAGAAGACTCGCCGTGATATGAAAAAGTAAGCTCGTTAGATACCACCCCCACGGATTCCACCCAAATATCTTCCAATCTAGATAATAGACAAAGGCATGTCCTTTAATAAGCTGTGGTAATGTATATGGTGATGTGCCCGCAAGCCAGTTTGCTTCATAGGCTTTTAAAAACCAAAAATTGAGAGTCTTATACCAAGCAAGTATACCAAGGCCAGCTATTAGCAAGTAGTATCCAAAGTTTCTTCTTACAAGCAGTTTTTTACAGTTGGATAATATAATCAAAACATTTTTTTTCATTAGTTGATATCATCTTCTTTAAAATCCTTTAAGCCGCTAAGAAGATGATAATAATAATTTAATTTAGGATTTTTCTTCACTCTGCTTGAAACTTCCCTATCACTCCTCACTCTGAGGAGTTGTGTCTTCTTACGCTCTATTAGAGTTTCTCTAAGGTGGGCTATATTCCAAAAAATTGACCTGTAAGCCGAAAGAAAATGTTTTGGTTTTCCCTGGAAAAGCCAAATGAAACTTACAAAAACTAATAATAATATAAATACCGGAAGTATATACAGTAAATTTATTATATCAAAATTTTTTAAAAAACTTCTAATTTTATTTTTATTACTGTGGAATTGTATGAAGTCGCTTTTAAAAAAAGTTGTAGTAGTCCCGCCTACAGCATGTTGAACGAGCGCCTTTGGATAATACCAACATTCATAACCTGCAAGCCACGCCCTATGACAAAAATCTGTTTCTTCGTAGTAGCACCAGAAGATGTCGTCAAAAAGTCCTATTTTATCTACAAGGTCTTTTTTAATGAGCATCGAAGCTCCTTTAACTGAAAAAACGGGAAAAGACTTATTATACCGAGGAAGAGATTGATCCTTACCAACGCCATAATGATACAAAAAAGTTGAATTCGTCCAAAAAGCCCCGCAAGAATCTAGCTTATCTGGACTGCTCATAAGTACAATCTTAGATTGAGCAACGCCAAGATTAGGAATTTTATCAAAAGCTTTGATGAAATTCTTTAAGTAATTTTTGTCTGCAACAGTGTCATTACTAAGTAGTAAAATATATTCTCCTTTGGCTCTTTTTAATCCTACGTTATTGCCTCCGGAAAAGCCAAGATCTTTTTTGTTTTGTATAAGGATAACCTCCGGGTAGAATTTTTTTACAATTGCACAGCTATTATCTTCAGATAAATTATCGGCCAAAATAATTTCAAAATCTTTATAAGTTTGTTTATATAAAGAATCTAAACAACCTTTTAACCACTTTTCTCCGTTATAGTTAGAGATGATCACTGAGATGCGCTTATTCATATATGAAGCCTGATACAAAGAATTTTTGACTCTTATTCAAAGAGTTTGAGGTGTTAAATTTGGCTAAGTATCTGCTGGGATTATGAAGTAATACTTGAGAAGATAAGACGAGCATATTTATTTATCGTTTTTATTAGCATTAGCAATGCGAATATTATATAATAAAAGTCTTTTAGTCAACAAGTCCAGTTATAGTAATGAAAGTAATTATCCTTTGTGGTGGTGAGGGAACTCGCTTAAAAGAAGAAACAGAATTTAAGCCAAAACCAATGGTTTACGTTGGTAATAAGCCTATTATTTGGCACATAATGAAAATATATGCATCATATGGGATTACTGAATTTATCCTTGCCTTAGGTTATAAAGCTGATTATATAAAAGACTTTTTTTTAAATCAAAAAGCGTTTACTACAGATTTTAAATTAAACACGCGAAACTACAAGACAGTATATTACCTTGATGTTCGCCAAGAGATAGACGACTTTAGAGTAACATTTGTTGATACAGGACTTGAGACATTGCCTGGAGAACGTATACTTCTTTGCAAGCAATATATATCGGAAAAAGAAAAATATTTTATGGTGACATATGGAGATGGAGTTGCAGATATTGATATAAGGGCACTTGTGAAGTTCCATAAAATGCAAAAAACAATAGGAACTGTAACCGGAGTCCATCCGAGATCAAAATTTGGCCTAGTTGCTACGGGTAAGAATAACTTAGTAAAAGAATTCATCGAAAAACCAGTATTGTCGGATTTAGTAAATGGAGGGTTTATGATTTTTGATAAGAGATTTTTTAGTTATCTCAGAAATGGAGAGATGGAACATGAAGGTCTGAAAAGACTTGCAAAAGAGGACCAACTTTCTTTGTATAAGCATGATGGATTTTGGTTTGCTGTTGACACCTTTAAAGAACTGGACGATTTAAACAAAATTTGGAATTCCGGAAATGCTCCATGGAAGATCTGGTAAAGCTTCTCGCGAGATCTTACGCTTGACGTTGTCTCTTTTTAAGAAAAGTTGAAAATACTTCCTTTATCCAATCTAAGTGTTTTTGATTAAGGCCATGATGACAGCCTATCAATAGTCCTCCGCGCATCACTTCATCAGTTACCGTATAATTCCCCTTTGTCTTTCCAAGGATATGCTTAAATCCTGGTTGTTTTAATATATTGCCAGTAAAGATTGGTCTTGTTTGGATATTATTTGTCTCAAGGTATGAAATTAATTCAAGTCGAGAAAATGGCACATTCGCTCTAATCGTTAAGGGAAACGCAAGCCATTGGGTATCTGCATTTTTATCTTGAGAAGGCAAAGTAAAAAAAATTTCATATTCAGAAAAAAAATTCATGAGTTGATTAAAATTTTTTGTGCGAGCTTTTTTAAATGTATTAAGTTTTTCAAGCTGTGCATTACCAAAAGCTGATCCTATTTCAAGTGGAAGAAAATTATAACCAATTTCATCAAAGATGAACTTTGCATCGTATTGAATATTTCCGATCTTTGCTTTAAATCTTTTTGAAATACTCTCAGACTCGCTAAACAATGATGAACTTCTACCCCATCCGCGAATAACTCTTGCTTTGTTGTTCCAATCGGGTCTATTAACCACAATCATCCCTCCTCCTCCCCCCGCGGTTATAATGTGGGAACCGTAAAAACTGGTAGTAGAAATATCGGAATACCACCCAGTTGGCCTTTTATTAAAAATTGCGCCCAATGTATCACATGAATCTTCAATAAAATACAATTTATATTTTTTAGCCAGTCTAGAAAGTCTTGACATGTCAGGAACGTTTCCCAGAAGAAGAGGAATCATTAAGGCCTTTGTCCTTTTTGTTATACGTGATTCAATTTGATCTATATTTGCAGTATATTTCCCTCTTTCTACATCAACAAATACAGGAGTAAGACCTTTTTGAAGTATAGGAGTGACAGTAGTTGAAAAAGTCAAACTAGGAGTTACAACCTCTGATCCCTTAGGGAGATTTAAAAGCTCAAATGCAATTAGATTTGCAGAAGATCCAGAATTAACCATTATTCCAAACTTCTTTGAGTAAAGTCTTGCTATGCTTTTTTCAAACCGCTCGGTTTCCTTACCAAGGATGGTTTGATGAGTTTTAAGAACATTTACTACTTTTTTTTCCTCTTCACTTCCATGCACCGCCTGAGCATATGATACTCTTAAATGCTGATTAGAATGACTACCCATAGAGTAGAATTATATAATTGAAAAAAGAATATAACAATACAAAATTGCTAGAGTTAAATATATGACAATATTACTTACTGGAGCAACAGGTTTTATTGGAAGTCATTTACTCACGGCTTTGATTAAAAAGAGAAAAAATAAAATAATTCTTTTGAAAAGAACCACTTCGAGTACGTGGAGAATTAATTCTTTATTGAATAAAGTAAAAACATATGATATAGATAACGTGCATAATATAGAAAATATCTTCAGAGAAAACAGTATAGAAGCTATTATTCATTTGGCTACGTTGTATATTAAACAACACTCCAATAAAGAGGATATTGTCAGAATGAATCAAGCTAATATTTTGTTTCCTTCTTTATTGTTAGAATGTGCAGAGAAATATAAGGTAAAGACCTTCATTAACACCGGAACGCTTTTTGAATATAAAACATCTAGAAATAAAATTTCAGAAGAGTCACCAGTGGAGGCTTACAATTATTATGCAGCTACAAAACTAGCCTTTGAGCAGATACTTAAATATTATAATAAATCATCGACTCTTAAAGCCCTTACCTTAAGATTGTTTTATCCTTACGGAGAAAAGGACAATGCAAAGGTGATCCCTCAAATTATGAAAGCTTTCATTAGAGAAAAACAATTAAATCTATCTGAAGGGAGACAGAAGCTTAATTTTACTTATGTAGGTGATATTGCTGATGCATATCTAAAAGCACTTACGTATATAAACTCTGATAAATATAAGCAATATGAAATTTTTAATATCGGAGCAGATAAGGTGTATTCGATTAGGCAAATTGTGAATATAATAAAGCATATAGCTAAAAAAAACATTCCTATCAAATTTGGAGCCTTTCCTTATAATAGCAACGAGATAATGTATACAAATTGTGATTATAAAAAAGCCAATAAATTTCTCGGTTGGTTTCCAAAAAATGATATTGAACAGGGATTGCAGAGGACTTATAATTATTACCAACAAAAAAATGATTAAGAGCGTGAGTATAAAACAGTTGGAGAAGATATCCGATGAAAGGGGCTCAATCTATCACATGCTAAGAGCCGATGATAAAGAATTTAAGCAATTTGGGGAGATTTATTTTTCACTGGTATATCCTGGTGTGGTAAAAGGTTGGCATTTGCATACTAAAATGACTCTTAATTATGCTGTAGTTCAGGGCATGATAAAGCTTGCACTGTTTGATTCACGAGAAAATTCTCCAACTAATGGGGAGTTAATGGAGATTTATATAGGCGAAGAAAATTATTGTCTAGTGACAATTCCGCCAGGGGTATGGAATGGCTTTAAAGGTATTGGTACAAAAGCATCAATAGTCGCAAACTGCTCAGACATTCCTCATGATCCAAAAGAAATTAAGAGAATGGACCCTTTTGCTAATACTCTTATTAAATATAACTGGAATTTAAAACATAGATAGCTTATCCTGTGAAACTTAGAGTATTACTACCGAAGTACCACAGACCGCAATTTTCGGGCTTCATATAGGCTACTCAAAAATTGCAATGTAAATAAAGAAATGGGATTCTTCAGGAGAAGCTTTCTTATAATCTTATTTCACCGTTTTTATCTAAAACATATGGATAGGGCATGATAAAGAGCAACTTACCGCCTTTGCTTATATATTTCTTTTCTCTTTCAACAATCTCCCTTTTAAAATTCCAGGGAATAACAAACATACAATCTGGTTGGATTTTTCTTGCGTGCTCTTCAGAAATTAACTCGATATCGGTCCCTAATGTTCGCAGGCCTACCTTAATAGGACTTCTTTCACTAATATAAGGGAGCAATTTTTTATTTATTTCACAAAGCTGAAGCAAAACGTTTCCTTTTGTAGATGCACCAAGTCCTATAACTAATCCTTTTTGGCTCTCAATATAGCTTTTAACTCTTTGCGTGTTAATCTTAATCAGTTTTGAGAAAGTATCATAAGTTTCTGGATTTTCTAATTGCAAAACTTTCTCCTTAAGAAGCAAATATTCTAAATTCTTCGATTTTGGTCTTTGGGACTTTTTATGGGCTACCATAACCCGTAAGCTGCCGCCGTTTACAAAATTAGTTGAAGCGTCAAAAACACTCATGCCGTTTCTTTCCATTAAATAGCTTAGTGTCTTTAGTGAATAATATTCCAAATGCTCGTGGCAGATATCGTAGAAATTCATGTCTCTAATTGTGTCGTATAGATAGCTTACTTGAATACAAACGACTCCATCCTGCATTAAAAGATCTTTTATTTGTTTAACTGCTGTATTGGGATCATCAAGATCATAAAACATTGCAGTAGCTGTTATAATCTTAAAAGAGTTTTTTTTTAGTTGGTGGCTTGGAAAATAATCATTAATAATTCTGATGGATTTGTCCAAATGAGTCCAATCTATGTTTTTTGCAGGATCAATGCCTACTCTTTTAAGATAACTTGGAAACATGCTAAGCATCAATCCATCATTGCATCCAATATCCAAAACCGAATCTCCTTTTCTAAGTTTTGTATTGTTACAAGCATTATTAACAACATCACGCAGATCATGATTCATTGTATTGCTTACATTTGAACGATAAAAATAACTTTCATATAAAAGATCAGGTTTCACTGTTTCTTTCAGCTGTACTAAACCACAACCCCGACATAATATAACCGTCAAGGGAATTTTTATTTTAGACTTAGGGTTACCCTTATTTGTTTTTACAAATGTAGATGCAATAAATTGCTTCTTTATTCTTACTACTTCCATCAGTTTAGCAGAATGACAAAGTCTACATTTTTGGACAGCTTTATAGTATTTCATTGTACATATGTTATCAAAAAATTTTTCAAATCATCAATCAGATTGCTTTACTTACATGGATTGCTTTATTATTTGGCTATAAACAGGTGTGAGAGCTTTAGCAAAAACTCTATCCCAATCATATTTCTTTGCAAATATTAACGCATTTATTCTATAGCTTTTCATTATTTTTTCATTTGAAAGGAAATTGACTAGTTTATCCGCTAATTCGTCTTTCCTGTATTTTACTATAAATCCGCATCGGGCATCTACTACTTGTTTCACTCCATACGGAACGTCAGTCATGATAATAGGAACACCGGCACCAAGATAATTTTTTATTTTCCCAGGAGTGCCGTAATAAGAAAACTGATCGTATTTTTTATCATATAATGCTACACCTACAGCTGCTTGTGCAATACGATTTTCCATAACAGCATGATTTGGTATGTATCCTAAAAATTCCACATATTTTTCGAGTTTAAGTTTTTTTACTAGTTTCTCTAATTCCAATTTGTATGGGCCTTTGCCAATAACTACAAACTTTATTTCAGGATTTTTTTTTATTACTTCCGGAAGAGCTTCTATGACAAGCTGAACTCCTTGTCTTTTAAACAAGGTTCCCATATAAAGTATTTCGGTTCTATGAATTTTCTCAAAAGGTAAACGCTTTATTCTATTGAAATGAACACCATGGGGAACTATGAGTTGATTTTTAAACGTCATTCCCCATCTCTTGTTTCTGGCTTCTATTACACGTGGTGAGAAATTCCATGTCCAATCTGAATGTTGAGCACAGAACTTTTCTATATGATGATATATCAAATTCAGAACTTTACCATGGAATCTTTCTGGAACGTAATCTACCGGATAGTATATGACTGTATCTATGTTTCGAAAAAATTTAAGAAACCAGCCTGTAAAAGCATTTAGATTTCCAAGCCCAAAGAAGACGCCCCCTTTTTTAATTAGAGTTATTGACCTAAAAAAAGTATACAAGAAGTCTTTTACATATAAAAATGACTCTGGTAAAATCCAATGAAATGCATTTTTACTTTTTACTAACTCTCCCCTTTTATATAATTCATATCGCGATGAGTTTTTAAAATTTTCTGGCAGATATAAAAGAGGATGGGCTATAAAAAGTAGCTCTCTCACTTTCTGCTGTAATAAGTAATCCCGAAGATCCTGCCCTGGTCCAGTTGTTGCTTCGTGTATAACTATAATCGCCTTACGATTTAGCCAAAAATTTTCTTTTGTTCCGTCTGGACTTTTTTCCATACGAATTAGTATTTAAATTGGATTGAGATCTCTTAAATATGTTTATTTTTGTACCACGTAATTGTTTTTTGCAGTCCCTTATTAAGTGAAGTTGCGGCCATAAAACCTATTTTTTCTTTGGCTTTTCTATTATCGCTGTTTCTTCTTGGGCTTCCATCTGGTTTTGAGGTATCAAATATAATGCGCGTCTTAAATCCACTGATTTTGACAATTTTTTCAATTAATTCTTTAATCGACACCTCTTCATTTGTTCCCAAATTTACAGGATCAGGTGTTGGATATTTTTCTATTGCCGCCATCATTCCCTCTGCTAAATCATCAACATATAAAAATGCCCTTGTTTGTTTTCCACTCCCCCAAACCCTGATGGGGTTTTCTCCATCAAAAACCTTTTTAATTAATGCGGGGATAACATGTGAAGTCTTTGGATCGAAATGATCACGCGGACCGTAGCAATTATAAGGTCTAACTATCCCAATCTTCATTCCAAACTCTTCAGCATAATATTTTCCCAGCAATTCTGCCATTCTTTTTGCCCATCCATAGCCGCCATTAGTAGGCTCGGGTTCATCAAGAAATCCTTCAGATTCTGGTGTAGGAATCAAGCAATTTCTCGAATACACACAGGCTGATGAAACAACGAGAAATCGTTCAACACTTTCAAGACGCGCAGCATCGAGCATTGTTAGAGCTATTGGTATATTTTTAAAGAGCATGGTTGCCTGGTGAGTTCTGTTGAATTCAATTCCTGCAACTTTTGCAGCCAAATTCAATACAATCTCTTGATTTTTGCAGGCTTTCCGAGCAACTTTTATATCGGGAATATCTCCGTTGACAATTTTGATTTTATTTTTTACCAATTCTAAGTTCTTCATCTTCCCGTTTCTAAAGTTATCTAAAACTGTTACGTTTGCATCTCTTTTTAGTAGCTTTTCCACTAAATGACTTCCGATAAACCCCGCTCCCCCAGTCACCAAAACCCTTTTATTTCTCCAAAAGTCTTTTCTCATATGAGGAATAACAAAAAATATTATATCATTTCTCAGCAAGTTATGATATAAGCGACAAGCGTGTAGTTTCCAACGTTCTTTAAGACTTTTCCTGCTTCTTTACTTCTCTTAGTTTTGCTCTAGGGCTTTTTCTTTGAAGCTGAAGATACTGAACCAAATCGTCTAATATGCCTAATCTCTGCTTCAGTCGCTTCTTAATAAATTCTTCAAGAATTTCTGGATCTGTTGTCTCTTCGATCTTTCTTTGTTCTTCAGGGTATTTAAATGGTATTGTGACACTCACAACATTAAGCCCTTCGGCAAGAGCAGCGACAACTGGAAAATAAGTTGCGTCCGAATACATTTCCGGATCTGCGTACTTTTGTATACCAACCCTATCCCCTATAAATTCATATACTTTAAAAAATAACTCGAGGACTTGAGGTTTGTTCAAAAAGGCGCGTGGTCCGGAGAACATGTCCAGATCTTCTTGATCTTTTTTTAATAATCCACGTATTCGTAACCAGTTGTTATATCTTCTGTTTGCTTTGATTTCTGACTCATACATATAGTCTGGAAACATTTGCTTGAAAAGTTCTGGCTCTCTTTTAATGACAACCAGATGAGCTTTCCCTTCCAGAATAGGTTGGGAGATCTTGGAAGCGTATTGAACCAAGTCTGTTTTTTCGGGCTCTGTCCATAGGATGACTTTTACTCCGGGAAGATAACTTACTTCTTGGAATACTTGTCTTCGAGTAGCGCTCATTCCGGGTTCAGTCCTTGCTAGAACTATCACACCTTCTCCTTTTAGTCTTTTCAATTCTTCTTGGAAGGCATCAGAACTTGTCCCATCATTGACAACAACTTGAAAGCCGTTTTTGACAGATTCTTGAATTGTTTGAAGAGCTAAGTCTCCTCGAATTTTATCAACAACATACTGTTTTGCTGAGTTTCCCGGGTACCAATTAGGATAGAAAGTTGTGGTGGCAATACCAATTGACCGTGGATCAAACTTAAATTCAGGACTCCTTTGATCTCCAACCTCAGTCATAGGCAAGCTTAAATTATAGCAAGTCAGAAGAGCAATATCTGTCTGATTTTGTTTATTGGGTGAAGACCTTGACAATTGTATTCATTTCCTTTTCGGTAAGTTCCGGGTTGTTGCCAAAGTAAAGGCCTTGTTCGTGGATGAGCTTGGCATTTGAATTGTTGCCTAATATTTTTCTAAATATACTCATATGTTTACTAAAGAATGGTTGTTGGCTTATATCTCCCGCAACAATTGGACGAATCTCGATCTTTCCTTCGCACTTTTTGACAAGTTTATCTCTCAACTTTACCGACTTGCAGACAACAGGAACAGCAAAGTTGGACAAAAAGTCAATATGTCTGAAACGAATCGGATAATATTTATCAGTTTTCTTGTAAATTGGAATTGCCATTTTCATAAAATTTTTGTTTCTCTTTTTAACTATTTCATCCATGTATTTCAGTTGAGCGTTTCCCAAAAAACCAGCGATTTCTGTCGGTCGCAAGTTATATCCGAGATCATAAAATGTGTATCTCGAGTAAAAAGTTGAATTTACCTTGAAGAGATTCCGCAGTCTATTTTGACGGACTAAACTTAGGTTCCTGTCCCATCCATGAGCGCGAACAATCTTAAGCATAGTCGCAAGTTGCTCGCTGTCTGTTGCGACTGCTCCACCTTCAATTGTTGACATATGATGGCCTACATAAAACGAAACCGTACTTGCCAGTCCAAAATTACCCAACTTTTTCCCTTTATAGATGGTTCCCAGTGACTCGCAATTATCCTCAATCAAAATGATTTTCCTATCAGCGCATATTTTTTGAATTTTATCTATATCGTCACAAAATCCCAATAAATTTGTTAGAAACACCATTTTTATTGGGTACTTTTCTATTGCATCAAGGAGGGTTCTACTTGAAACATTTAGCGTATCCAATTCAACATCAACCGGCACGGTATTTAGTCCAAGTTGTAAAAGCGGCATAACATTAGTTGACCATGTTAGAGCAGAAAATCCAATTAAATCACCATGTTTTAGTTTTCCAAGATTCAGAAGAGCCTGAATGATTGCAAGATTAGCAGAACTTCCACTATTTAAAAAAATGCAATACTTCCTCCCTTGATATTTAGCAAAATTTTTTTCAAATTTTTCACACTCTGGCCCAAAGCTGAGTTGTTTTGCTTCTTTTATAAATTTGAGTAATTGCTGTTTTATTTTCTCTTCGTTGTGAAATGTTGACTTGATAAGCTTAATCATAACCTTCCAATGATAGTACAAGAATCGCTCATTTACAATATGTGGTTTATGTTAAAATAAGTCCAAACTTATGAGAATATACGTATTTTACGACCATAATGAATTTATTCCTGTTGAGGGTTATCAAGGAGACAGTCATCTTATATGAAGCTCCAAGGCAAAAATGTCCTAGTTACGGGCGGTACCGGATTTGTTGGAGCTCATCTTGTTGAAGAACTACTAAATCAAAAAGTCAACGTAGTAACTACATATCAGACGATAAATCCTTTTTCATATTTTCACACGCAAGGACTTGATAAAAAAGCAACGATGTTGAATGTTGATATTTGTGATTATGAAAAAATATTTGATGTGGTTACAAAATTTAATACCGACTATATTTTTCACTTGGCCGCTCAGGCTTTAGTTGAAGTTGCTTACTATAATCCAAAGCGCACCCTCTACTCAAATATTTTAGGAACAGTTAATATTTTAGAAAGCGCGCGATTATTTCCCAAGGTTAAAGCTGTGATCGTGGCATCATCAGATAAAGCGTACGGAAAGCTGGAGAAAGGAAAGTACACAGAAAATGACTCATTACGCGGAGATCATCCATATGAAGTTTCAAAATCCTCTGCCGATCTTATTTGCTATTCTTACTCCAAAACATATCAACTTCCAGTTGTGATTACGCGATTTGGTAATATTTACGGAGAAGGAGACCTGAGCTTTTCTCGCATTATCCCCGGTATCATAAAATCAATGCTCATTAACGAGCCACTACTCATCCGCAGTAATGGGAAATATGTACGGGATTATCTTTATGTAAAAGATGTAGTAAGCGGATATATAATTCTGCTAAATAATATTAGAAAAATTAAAGGTGAAGCTTTTAATTTTGGTTCTTCAGAGAGTCTTTCTGTTTTAGGGGTTGTAAAGGCAGTTGAAACCATACTCTCTCAGAAGATTACATATAGAATTCTTAATACCGAGAAGAACGAGATACCATATCAATCGTTAGATTACTCTAAAATAAAGACGAAGTTGGGTTGGGAGCCAAAATACAAACTAAAAGATGTAATAGAAAAGATGTATCAGTGGTATATAGGAACATTAAAACAACTTTAGCTTACTTTGTCGAGTTTATCGATTTAACCCAGGAGATAGTCTTTAGTAGTCCTCGATTAAGTGATGTAAGGTGATCGAGCTTAATTATTTTTTTCAGTTTGTGGATGTCTGCAATCTGGGTCATATACTCATTTGTGTTGTATTTTTTAGTTTGGGGGATTTCCTTATAAGACATAAGACTGAAAATAGCATTGAAGATGTTCGACAGCGTAAGTTGCTTGCCTGAAGCTATATTATATATTTGATAATTTTCAAATGAATCGGATTTTTTTATAACTTGGTAAATTATGTTTGCAAAATCCTCAATATACAAATAATCCCTTATTTGCTCTCCTTTTGTAACTTGGAATTGACTATTTTTAAGAATTGAGGAGATAACATAGTAGATGACACTTTTATTATCATGCTTTCCATATAGGTTGAAAGGGCGCAATATTACCAGTGGAATCCTGAGTTCTCTTGCAAGAGCTAGGGCCAGAATAGTCCCGAGGCTTTTGGTTGCCGCATAGATATTTTTGGGTTTGGATGGTAATTCTTCATTCATTAATTTTTTTGAGTCTCCATATTCCAGGCTTGAACCAAAAAAAAACACTTTATTTAGACTAGGCAGATTTACTGATGCCCGAAGTATATTGCTAACAATTTTTAAATTATTAAACACATAAGTATTTGAATACTTAATAGAAGAGTTGACACCGATATAAGCAGCATTAATAATGTAGTTTGGCTGTATCTGCTCAATGACATGTTTTGTTTGAATAAGATTAAGTAAATTACACTCTTTTCTGGTAAGACAAATTATGCGAAAGCTCTTTTTTTTAAAAAAATATGATTTTAAATTACTTCCAATGAATCCATTTGAGCCAAGCAGTAATACAGTTTTCATAGGATTATAAACGCAGCCTCTTGATCAAAATCTTAAATAAGTATGATATATTGACTTGAGCATATACGACACCAATTCCTACGCACATCACAGGATGAATGAACCAAGCAATATCTTTCTTTCTCACGTAGCCTCTTATGGACTCATATAGGGGTTCGATAAAAGTGAGTGTGAAGATTATAAACCATAAAAGTCCGATAATATCCTGCATCTTTTTGGGATCAAATATTTTGTAACGTCTTTGGGAGTATAACCCCTGATAATGCTGTTGCATATAAGCTTTCCTTTTGCCAAAAAAAAAGAGAAAAGAGACTTCAGCGGTGTTATGAAATATTTCATTCCGTACTATAGCAAAGCGATTTAACCCCTTCTTGGCAATATCGACAAAAACATCAGTGTGGAAATAGTTATCAGGTAAGCCCCAATCAGCTTTTAATAATATTGATCTTCTGAATACTATTCCGTTACACCCAACAGTGGGATAATTATCAGGATCAAATTCAATTGTTAAATAATCATTTTTTTCTTTGATTATTGTTCCAGGCAGATTCCACTGATCAAAAGCCCAACTAAGCTTGTCAGCTTTTCCTAGGTAATATGCTACTGGGTCTGCCGCTCCAAAAAGGCCAAAGTAGCGATTAAGTATTGTAGTATTTTTGGGTGCTGAATAACGAAGAGATTGAGAAGCAACTATTTTTTCATCCTCCAACAGAGGATTAATCATATCCATTAGCCATGTTTTTTGTACAATATAATTGTCAGTGTCAATAAAAGCACAGATCTCATTTTTTGCTTTTTCGATACCAATGGCCCTTCTTGCTTCTTGGTTATTAGTATAACCACCATGGATAATTTTGATCGGTAGATCAGATTTTTTTGCTATGTCTAAAGTGTTATCCGTACTTCCTCCATCAACAAGAAGAATCTCATCTATTGCCGGATATGTTTGCAATTTAATGAAGTTCAGACAGGAACCAAGCGTACGGTCTGAATTCAGAGAGACTATAATTATTGATAACTGGGGATACCGTGTCATCTAGGGTGCTATTATTTTTAAAAATTCTTGATAGCTTCTATCAAAAGTCATTTCTTTGCTCCATTGCCACGCATTCATTTGGAGCTTTTTATAGAGAGCTTTATTGCGATACAATTTTATAATATTTTTAGCTAAATTTTGGGGAGTATTTTCTTGACAAAGCAATCCAGTGAATTTATTTTTCACACTGTCTCGAAGTCCATCAACATCATATGAAATCGCAGGAGTGCCTTGACTGTTTGCTTCCGTAACAATCAATCCCCATCCTTCTTTGACTGAGGTGACTATAATACAATGACTCTTCTGTATTAATTCAATCTTCTTTTTTTTATCAACCTTGCCTAAATAAGCGATATCCTTTCTATACGGGCTGTTTTGAATTAATTTTAAAACCTTGTTTATATAATGATGATCATAGTCATTACCTGCTATTTTTAGTTGGGTCTCGGGTACTTGTTTTTTAGCAATCTCAAAAGTTTCAATTTGATGGAGTGTTTTTTTCATCTCTCGTATTGCACCAAGTGAAAGTATCGTAAAGTGTGAATATTTTTTTATACTCCGTAAATCTTTCACTGCTTCTAACTCAATGCCAATAGGAATAACAGAAATATTTCTTGGCGTAAATCCATATGTAATAATTTCATTTTTTGTACTCAGTGATATAGTAACGACTGTATTTTTTCTTAATAACCATAAATAGAGAGGTTCAATCATGTAGCCTATTACATTTAATGGAAAAAACATCTGATAAAACCAAATTTCACGACACAGTTGATAGACTATAAGAACTTTCCTCTCTTTCGTATAGAGTTGAGTCATAAATGGAATAGTATTGATTTCCTCTATAATCAAATCGGCCCACCCCTTTAAATTTTTTTTATAATAGCGGTATGCCTGAAAGTAGACTGACCACTTATTGCCCACTCTAATGATTTTATAGCCATCTTTGATTTCCTCTCTGCTTCCTTCTCTAAAACCAGCGACGATAAAAATTACTTCATGTCCGTCTTTTACAAGACAGCTAGCTAATGCTTCATTAATAAATTCTGCTCCACCTGCGAGAGGGTTTTTCCTATCTTTCCAGGTAAACCATAAAATTCTCATTGTTTATGAGTTCTTTTGTAATATTTAAGAATATTTTTTCTCCAGTAAATCGCCAATGTGTCAAGTAAAATTCCTCGAACAGATTTCCAGGTAGCAGCCGAAGTTAATCCACCGAGATTGTAATCCAAACGAATAGGAGCTTCATAAATGCGCTGAAAACCAAGCGTTTTTGCAACCACAAGCATCTCCAAGTCCCCTGCAAACTTTTTCTCGACAAGCTGCGGAAGAATTTTTTCCAGAACTTTTTTCTTAAAGATTTTTATTCCGGCTTGAGTATCCTTCACTTTTATTCCAAAAAGTACTTTCACAAGATAATAGTATCCATAACTTAATATTTTGCGAGTCAGAGGATAGTGGATAAGTGAGGCTGGATGGCGCTTTGAGCCGACAATAATATCTGCGCTATACCATTGCATGTGTTCAAGAAGCATTGAGATTCCGTTGGGGTCTATTTCCATTCCCGAGTCCATAAACATTACATAATCCCCTTTGGTCTTTGACATTCCCAGACGGATTGCGTAACTTTTGCCTTGATTTTTTAAATAAGTAAGAGTCTTAACTTTTGGTATCTGAGCACTCTTTACTTTTTGAAACGATTGATCCACCATCCCGTCGATAACGACAATGATCTCATAATCGTAGCGGATCTTATCCAAAACAGATTTAGTACGTTTGAGATTTCTGACAATTGTCTTTTCTTGTCTATAAACAGGAATAATTAAACTTAAAAAGTGTGTAGGTTCTTTAGCCTCCATTATGTTTCATATTATAGTAAAAAATAAAGCCCAGATACAGTGAGAAGATTGCTATAGCAACTAAAATGTTTATAGTCATAATCGCCTGAAGAGTTTTTCCAGAGAAGAAAAGCAAAAGCGCGTATATCGGAGCACAGACGAGGGCAATAAGTGAAAAAGAGGAATTTTTGGCTAGAAAAAAGGTATTTAAAAAGTAAATCCCGGTATATAAACTCCCAAAGATAGCGGCGTATGAAAGATAAGGGAGTATTAGCATGTACCGTCTGTTAAAAATAAGTGCAATTATTCGACTCCCAAATAAGCTGTAAGTAAAATAAAAGAAAAAACCTGTCATTACAAAAAAAAGAAGACCAACAAGTAAAACTTTTTGGCTATATTTTCTATAAGCTCTGCTTGAGAAGTAGATTAGTGAAAGACTTAAAAGAGGGCCGTAAATATAGAAAATTATTTTAGCCAAGAGGCTCCATCCCCCATAGATACCAGCATCAAATGCTGGATAAAATTTTTTGGTAAAAATAACATCAAGATTGTTCAATACGTTTATTCCCACAAGCGAGCCGACAGTGATGAAAACAGATTTACTTAACAATACGTCGGATAGGCGTTTTTCCAGATCTTTTTCGGGTTTATCCTCAACCGATGAGACTTTATCTGTTTTAAGGGCAATTTTCGAGAGGACTATACCGATAGTTCCAGATAAAACCAGAAATAAAAGAATAGTGGTAAGTTGTTCTTGATAAGGAAAATGAACAAGTGGTCCAGCAAGTTTGATGAGAGCAACTACAAAAATAATCCAAGAAATCGACCAAAAGCGATGCAGGCCTTGTAAGGAAGCTGTGTAAAAAGCTCCAATAAAACTGAGTACAAGATAAGTAAGTAATATGAAAGAGGAGAAAAGAGAGAGATTAGTAAGTCTGGGAAGAAGAAATCCAAGTAGGAAATATGGAACAAGCAGATAAGTCCACCTTTTTGCCTTGTTCATAAGCCAAGTCTCCCATCTTTTAAGCGTTTTTAACTTATCTTTTCCGCGCAGGCCCAAACGCCTGACAATTTCGGTAGTAATAACCAAAATCGGTACTGAAAGAAGCGTAAGGTAGGCAAAGAGCGTCGTAATTTCACTATATCCACTTGGGCCAAGCGTTTTGGCCGAGAGAGAGTTAAAAAGGTAATTTAAAAAACCTACAAAAACATTTGCAAAAGTAAATAATATACCTCCTTGGATAAAGTTATTTCTTAATAATGAAGAAGTCGTTTTTTTCACTTATACATTATACAAAGTCGGGCTAATCTGCTTGGTCAATAGTTGTGATTCTCATTTCGTAATCAGCTATCAAATCTCAATGACTTTTGCAAGAACCGTCATCTCTTGAACTGACACATTTCGATATAGATTGATATGATATAATTGTAAATCACTGATTATGCAGAACATTCGTAACTTCGCTATTATTGCCCATATCGACCACGGAAAATCCACTTTGGCCGATCGTCTGTTGGAGTTGACTGGGACAGTTAAAGCTGGCAGTCACGAAGAACAGATGCTCGACAAGAATCCTATTTCACGAGAGCGCGGGATTACTATCAAGCTCGCCCCTGTTCGTATGGAATATACTCTAAATTCCTCACTCTTCGTTCTTAATTTAATTGATACCCCTGGTCATGTGGATTTCTCCTATGAAGTTGATCGTACTCTCGCCTGCGTAGAGGGAGTAATCCTTCTGGTAGACGCAGTACAAGGGGTTCAAGCTCAGACAATCGCCAACGCCTATAAAGCAATCGAAAAGAACCTGATGATCATTCCGGTTGTGAATAAGATTGATTTACCCAATGCTCAAGTTGAGAAAACAAAAATAGAGTTGAAAGATTTTTTGGGAATCAGTGCAAATAAGGTTTATGAAGTATCTGCCAAGACAGGACAAGGAGTTGAAGAGCTGTTAGCTGTCATCATTGCCAAAGTTCCAAAACCCGTCATCCCAAACGAAGTGCAGGATCCACTGAAACGTAAACTAGATTCTACGTCTCCGGCTCAAAATGACCTGAGTGCCCTGATTTTCGACTCCTATTATGACTCACACCGCGGGGTTATCGCTTTCGTCAGAGTATTTTCGGGGAACCTATCCAAAGGAGCCAAAATGAAACTGGCTGCACAAAAAGTTTCCTTTCAAGTGGTTGAGGTAGGGACTTTTGTGCCGGAGCCTAAACCAAAAGATGAGCTATCATCTGGAGAAATCGGATACGTCGCGACAAATTTAAAAGATATTCATAAAGTACGGGTTGGAGATGCGATCATTGATCAGCAATTGGAAGCTTCTCCTTTGCTCGGCTATAAAAAGGTAAGACCGATGGTTTTTGCTTCAATGTTTCCTACAGATACTCATGAATACCTGAATCTTAAAAATGCACTCGAAAAACTTTATCTCAATGATTCCTCTCTTTCGTTTACTCCAATCTATAGTAAAGCGCTCGGTGCTGGTTTTCGCGTCGGGTTTCTTGGCCTTCTTCATGCCGATGTGGTGCGTGAGCGTTTGGAGCGCGAATATGAGCTAAATCTGGTTTTAACTCCGCCCAAAGTAGAATATCAGATTAAACACAAAGATTTTTTCGAACCGATTGTCAAACTGATGATAATTACCCCCCAGAAATATTTGGGACCTGTGATGCAACTTTGCAAAGAGTACCGTGGAAAATTTATAACCATGGATAACAAGAATCAAATCTCTTTGATCTATGAAATGCCAATGAGTGAAATGATTTCAGATTTTTTTGACAGATTAAAAAGTGCCAGCTCTGGTTATGCATCTTTGGATTGGGAATTTCTTGAGTACCAACTGGTAAAGGCTGATGAGATGTTGATCCTGATAAACGGTGACTCGGTTGAGGAGTTTTCAGAGGTTGTAGTTTCTGATCGGGCAAAGGCGAAGGGAAATATCTTAGTTAACAAACTTCGTGAAGTGATACCCCGCCAGCAATATGAAGTACGTATTCAGGCCAAATTCAAGGGTAAAATTGTTGCCTCTGAGCGAATTTCTCCTTTCCGAAAAAATGTAACCGGAAAACTGTATGGTGGTGACAGAACCCGTAAAGATAAGTTGTTGGATAAACAAAAAGAGGGTAAAAAGAAAATGAAAATGGTAGGAAAAGTAGAAATACCCAAAGAAGCCTTTTTAAAACTTTTCAAACGTCAATCCATTTAATTTTTTTATCTCGTTTCATAAAAGTATATTGTCTTTTGGCGTAGTTGACTTCTGATTTAACCCATTTTTCTACAAGTTCTTGTTTAGATATTTCTTTAGTGATGTAAGCATACAATTCCTTGCAACCTTTAGTCTTGAGTCCCGGATCTGTTAGTTTGTAGCCTTTATTTAGAAGTTCTTTTAGTTCTCCTACTGCTCCCTGCTCCAATCTCTCCACTACCCTTTGCCTGATTGCATCAACCAATTGTTTTTTAGCTTTGAAGCGCAAACCTATGAGCTTGAGGTTATGTTGAGCGTTTGCGAAGAATCCGATTGAATCAGCTCCTGCACTTTGTTTGGGATGAGCCAAGGCAAGCCCAGAATGCCGAGGCGAAGTTATAATCTCAATTCTGCGTATTAGGCGTATTGCGTTATTTTTGTCGCTCTGGTTTAATTTATTAAACTCATCAAAGTTTAATTTACTAAGAATCTCCTGTAGTTGGGCAACTGATTTTTCCCCTAGCTTTTTGCGTAGTTTTAAATCAGGTTTTATATTTTCCGTCTCAATTCCGTAGAGAAGATGTGAAATATACAGATATGTTCCCCCCACGATAATCGGAGTCTTGTTGCGTCTTGTGATGTCACTAATTATCTTTACCGCTCTCACTTTGAAGTCATAGGAGGAGAAATATTCCTTAGGATCGACTACACCGTACAAATGAATTGGAGTTTTGCCTAAATCCTGTTTATCTTTACCAGTAATGACATCCAGATACTTATAGGTTTGTCGGGAGTCGCAGTTTATGAGTTCACCCTCAAGTTTTTGTGAATATTGAATGGCGAGTTTAGTTTTACCGGTAGCAGTCTGTCCGGTAATAACAAGAAGTTTATTCATGTATTCCGATGCGACTTTTTATAAATTTTAAATTAGGCAATTTCAACGCTGCATTTCCGTGGCGTCGATAAGGTTTTTGTAGAGATAAAGGACGTCAATCGGGCCAACACCATTTGGCGTTTCCGTGTAGTAACTTGCTATCGATTTAACATCTGCCTCATCATAATCTCCCTTGATCTTTTTACCTTCTTTGCGAAAACCCACATTGATTAAAATGACACCCGGCTTTAACATGTCGGAAGTTATTACTTTTTTGCCTGTTGCTGTAATTATCACATCAGCCTCCTCAAAATACTGCCTAGGATTATCTGTCTGAGAGTTGGTGTTTAGATAGTTAATACGAAAATAGGAAAGCGTCTTGCCGATAGCCTGGCCTCCTGTAAGGCCCCGCCCGACAACCACGATCTTTTTATGCTTGAGGGCATTCTTGAAAAAAGTAGAATCCTGTTTCTCTTCGATAAACAGATTCCTCAGGCTGACTTTTGGCTGGTAAGCGTGCTTCAAGACCGTAAGTACAGCCAGGCCAAGAGGAGGGAGAAAAGGAGCTTTAGGATGGTGGCCCTCAAGCTCTTTATCACGAGGAATAAAATTGTAAAGAGTTTCTGTAATCAGCCTTGAGGGGAGAGGTTGCTGGATAATTACTCCTGTTGTTTGACGGTCATAGGCTTTTTTCCTGAGAAGATTGGCAAAAGTCTCAAAAGGAGGAGTTTCTTTAAGATGAACCAGCTCAAACTTTATGCCCAGTGACCTTGCCATTTTTTGCTTGATTGCAACAAACGAGAGCTGGTCGCTTGCCTGACCTACTAAAAAAGTGACCAATTTAGGGGTGATCTTCTTCTTTTTTAGCTTGATGATTCGTTGAGATAGGGCTCTCTTAAGCTCTCTAGTGATCTGTACACAGGGAATTTTCATAGAATAAAACTCTTGAATTATACCAAAGATTTGAACAAAAATGAAGAAGGTTGAGGAAACTTAGACTAAAGTGGCGCTGACTATCTTGTCGTTAGCCTTGGAAAAGCGCATCAGAATGACTCCTTTGGCCGTGCGTGAGCGTGAAGGGATAGACTTGATCTCGAGTTTAACTATCTGGCCGTGCGTACTTGTGATGATGACCGTGGTGTCTTCAGGCTGGATAATCTGGACAAAGGCGATCTTACCTATTTTCTGGTCAACTGAGGTTATTTTTACCCCTTTACCACCTCGGTGCTGACCTTTAAAAAAGGCCAGTTTGGTCTTTTTACCCACCCCCTTCTCGCCTATCACAAGCACATCTTTCTTAAACTCATCATCGCCGAAAGCATCGGCCGAGGCTACTTCATCATCAGCCTCAATCCCGATCCCCTTGACCCCCATTGAGGAGCGGCCTGTCGGCCTGATTTCAGGCTCCTTAAAGACTATTGCCTTGCCATTTTTAGTGGTTAGCATGACGTTTTTCTTGCCGTTGGTGATTTTGACCCAGAGAAGCTCGTCCCCCTCATCAAGCCGGATCGAGATGATGCCATTACTTCTAATGTTGGCAAACTGCGCAAAAGGTGTCTTTTTCACAGTCCCCTTTTTAGTAGCCATGAGTATAAAAGCTTCCTTTTCCTGTTGCTGGTCAGGTCCAAAAGTAAGAGCAGAGGTGACTATCTCATCAGGTCGCAAAGCCAGAAGATTGACAATCGCCTTACCTTTGGAAATGCGTGTACCTTGAGGAATATCCCAAACTCTGTTTTGGAAGACACGACCCTGGTTGGAAAAAAAGAGTATAAAATCATGACTCATGGCAGTGGTGATGTAGTAGACATTGTCCGTATCTTTGGTTTCGATTCCGGAGACTCCTTTGCCGCCTCTGTGCTGGACTCTGAAAGTTTCCCTGGCAACCTGTTTGATATAGCCTTCTTTAGTCAAGACCACAATAACTTCCTTATTCTCAATCAACTGCTCGTCTGTAATTTCTCCTGGTTTTGACTTGATGATCTTTGTCCTTCTGTCATCTCCGTATCTTTTTTTGAGTTCAACCAGTTCATCTTTAATGACTCCAAGAACTTTCATGATGTCTCTGAGTAGTCCTTCAAGGTAGTCGATTATTTTTTTGAGTTCTTTAAGTTCCTGTTCTATTTTGGATCGTTCCAATCCTGTTAGCCTCTTAAGTTGCATATCCAGAATCGCTTGTGCCTGAATCTCCGAAAGCTTGAATCTCTTCATCAGTTTTTCTTTGGCCTCGGGCTCATCTTTGGACTTCTTGATGGTCTCAACCACTTCATCTATATGATCAAGAGCAATCAAATAACCCTCCAGAATGTGGGCACGGTGCTTGGCTTGAGCAAGCTCGTATTCTGATCTTTTTGTGACGATATCTATTCTATGTCTGATATAAAGCTCCAAGATCGATTTTAAAGACAGTGTCTGTGGCACCCCCTCAACCAGAGCGACGATATTGACAGGGAAAGAAGTCTGCAGCTCGGTAAATTTAAATAAATTGTTCAAGATTTTCTTGTAGGAGGCGTCACGCTTGAGTTCAATTACGACTCGTATTCCGTGTCTGTCAGATTCGTCTCTGAGATCAGAAATTCCGACAATTTTTTTGTCGTTGGCAAGTTTGGCGATTTTTTCAACCAGACTAGCTTTATTGACTTGATACGGAAGCTCGGTGATGATGATTGCCTCTTTCCCCTTTCCCAGATCTTCCTCCTCCACCACACCTCTGATTAGGATTTTTCCTCTTCCTGTTGCATACATCTCTTTGATATCCGAGGCGCCATAAATCACTCCTCCGGTTGGGAAATCCGGACCTTTGACATATTCGATAAGTTCCTCAGTCTCAACAGATAAGATGAGTTCTTCCTTCTCCTGACTGCTTTTTTTGTCCGGTTTGACTCTCTTGGCTTTATCGATCATAAAGATTACAGCGTCGATTATCTCGGAGACATTATGAGGGGGAATTTTTGTTGCCATACCTACAGCTATCCCTTCTGCTCCCATCAGCAGGAGATTGGGAAGTTTGGCAGGAAGATAGCTTGGCTCTTTTAAGCTCCCATCGAAATTATCAACTACACCTATGGTTTCTTTTTCAATATCAATCAGGAGTTCCTCGGCAATCTTAGTCAATTTGACCTCTGTATAACGCATTGCAGCAGGAGGATCACCATCGATTGAGCCGAAGTTACCTTGGCCGCGAATTAAGGGATAACGCATTGAAAACTCCTGAGCCATCCTGACAAGCGCCTCATAAACTGACGAGTCTCCATGAGGATGATATTTTCCCAAAACTTCACCGACGACTTTGGCAGATTTAGAAAATTTTGCACCTGAAGTTAATCCGAGTCTGTACATCGCGTAAAGTATTCTACGGTGTACTGGTTTCAGGCCGTCACGAACGTCTGGTAGAGCTCGTGCGACGATGACAGACATCGCATAATCAAGATATGCGCTTTTCATTTCTGTCGTGATCTCGGTATTTAAAATGTTTTCTTTTATTGGTTCTTCCTCTTGATCTTTTGCCATAAATTAAAACAAAAAGGCACTCATTTTGTCACTTTCGGGATCTAGCGAAGAACCTGGATTAAAGGTCGGATCCTTCAACTAACATCTCAAGATGACAGAGTGCTATTTTAGTGCTTTTTTAATTGCCTCATAGGCTTTATCTTTACCTAGGAAATTCTTGGTCTTGACCCATTTTCCGGGTTCTAAGTCTTTGTAATGATCAAAAAAATGCTTGATTCTATCAAGCTCAAGCGGGTCGACGTCTTTGATATCTTTTACATTACGGTAGCTAGGATCAACTTTTTCCACAGGGACAGATAAAATTTTCGTGTCATTGCCGCTTTCATCCTCCATCTCGAGCATGCCTACAGGACGGACTACAAGAACGCTTCCCGGTGTCACGGGATAAGTTGTCAGAACAAGGATATCCAACGGGTCACCGTCTTCTCCTTGAGTTGTAGGAATAAAACCATAATTAAACGGAAAAAACATGCTGGTGTGCAAAAAACGATCTACTTTGAGCGTTCCTGTTTCTTTATCCAATTCATATTTAGTTGAAGACCCCTGGGAAATCTCAACAAAAGCATTTACTTCCTCAGGAACATTTTTTCCTCCAGCTGTAAGCTTTGACAAATCCATATTAGAATTTAGAATTTATAAATTTTAAATATCAAGATTGGCCATATGGGCATGCGTGACGATAAATTTCTTTCTGGGAGGCACTTCCTCGCCCATCAACATGCTAAAAGTGTAATCTGTTTCCTGTGCGTCTGCTACTGTCACCTGTTTTAAGACGCGCGATTGGGGGTTCATGGTGGTTTCCCAAAGTTCCTCGGCATTCATTTCGCCAAGTCCCTTAAACCTTTGGATACTGACATTCCCTATGGCTTTTTTCATAAAATCAGTCCTATCCGCTTCCTCAAACAGATATTTACGATCTTTACCAACAGTTGCTTTATAAAGAGGCGAAACTGCAACGTAGATATGACCGTTTTCAACTAGTTCACGCAAGTGTCTGTAGAAAAAAGTAAGATACAAAGTCTTAATGTGTGATCCGTCAACGTCGGCGTCGGTCATAATAATGATGCGATGATAGCGGAGTTTTTCCAGATTAAATTGTTCTCCAATGCCAGTGCCCAAGGCAATGATAAGATCTTTAAATTTGTCCGAATCGATAATTCTATCGAGTCTGGCGCGTTCGGTGTTGAGGACTTTTCCAAATAAAGGTAGAATTGCTTGATATTTGCGATCCCTTCCCGCCTTAGCGCTGCCTCCTGCAGAATCTCCTTCAACAATAAAGATTTCAGAGAGAGCAGGATTTTTTTCCTGACAATCGGCCAGCTTCCCAGGAAGAGTGGCGCCTTCCAAAGCGCCTTTTCTAAGCACTGCATCTTTGGCCGCTTTGGCCGCAAGGCGCGCTTTTTGCGCTAAAAAAATCTTGGCGATAATCTCTCGACCTATCTTAGGGTTTTCTTCAAAAAAAGTCTCAAGATATTCAAAAACCACTTGTTGGACTACTGCCTGAACTTCGGAATTGCCTAATTTGTTTTTGGTTTGCCCCTCAAATTGCAGATTGGTTGCGGGCATTTTGACAAAAATAATAGCAGATAAACCCTCCTTGACATCATCACCAGTAAGCCCTTCTCGAAGATCTTTTTCACTCAAGACTTTTTTAGCATAGTTGTTGATTGCTTTGGTGAGTGCGATCCGAAAGCCTGTAAGATGCGATCCCCCCTCATGAGTATTGATGACGTTGACAAACGAATCGACATGTTCATTAATTGAATCATTGTATTGAATCGCCACTTCCACTTCCTTATCCTCAACTTGTCTTTTAATCAGGATTGGATCGTGAAGAGCGCGTTTACCTCGATTCATGTCTTTAACTAGCGACAATATGCCTCCGTCAAAGAGATATGCAAATCTGTCGTCTGCTTGCTTGTTTTCAATTTTGAAATAGACTCCGCTAATCAAGTACGCGCGTTCTTTAACTTGTTTTCTAAAAGATGCGTAGTTTACCTTGAGAGTTTCTTTAAAAATCTCCTTGTCGGGCAGAAACGAAACTGCAGTCCCATTTTTGAATTTAAAACCGAGTTGGGACTGGTCTACTTTTTTAACAGAATAAAGCGGTTTGCCTCGTTTGTATTCTTGCCTGTAAAGATGGCTGTCTCTTTTAACCTCAACAATCAAATGTTCAGACAGTGCATTTACAACTGATGCTCCTACTCCGTGGAGCCCTCCTGAAATTTTGTAAGCTGAGGACGTGAATTTACCTCCGGCATGAAGTTTGGTCATAACCAGCTCAAGTGCGGAGAGCTTGTGCTTAGGATTTTTTTCGATCGGAATTCCACGGCCGTCATCAAAGACAGTCAGGTAATCGTTTTTTTCAATACGGATATAGATATTTTTACAATAACCGGCAAGAGCCTCATCGATAGCGTTGTCTACGATCTCCCGCAGACATTCATTGATACCGGCCTGAGAAGTTGTACCAATGTACATTCCAGGCCTTTTTCTTACCGGTTCAAGTCCTTCAAGGACTACGATTGAGTCTGCTCCGTATTTGGATTTTTGCGCTTTAGCCATGTATCAATAATTGTACTAAAAAAAGGGTTTTATTTCAGCTCTACTTTAGCGCCTGCGTCCTCAAGTTTTTTCTTAGCATCTTCTGCCGGTTCTTTTCTCACGTCTTTCAACAGCTCTTGAGGAGGGGTCTCAACAAGCTTTTTAGCTTCCATAAGGCCCAGACTCTGATTGAGTTCGCGAACTGCCTTGATCACTCCGAGCTTGTTATCCCCGGCTGCTGTCAAAACAACTGTAAAAGAAGTTTTTTCCTCAACGGCTTCAGCTGGTGCAGCTGCCCCATCTGGTGCAGCTGGCATAGCCATTGCCGAGACTCCGAATTTTTCCTCCAGATATGTAGCTAACTCCGAAACCTCAATTACAGTAAGCCCTTCGATTTCTTTAGCGATTTTTTCCAACTTTCCTTCTAATTTTTTCTCATCTGCCATAATTATTGCTCACCCCCTTAATTTTGTTTTCCTCGTTCTTTTAAGATAGCTGTTAATTTAGTAACGTTAAATTTCATTGAATAAACCAATTTTGACTGCGAGCCTCTGAGGAAGCCAATAAATTTTGCCAGCAACTGTTTCCTTCCCGGAAGTTGGGCAATTTTATCCAATTCCTCTTTAGGATAAAGCTTTTTATCCAAGAAGCCGAACTTGAAGGCAAGAGAACCCTCTTTTTTGGCTGCTTTGGCAAAAACATTTAAACCTTTAAGATAATCTTCCCCAAGAGTCAGCAGGGCTGAATTTTCCCTAAGTGGAAAAACTTTTTTGACAAAATCCTTAAGTTCCCTCTTTTGTTGAGCCAATTTGTTTACTGATTTTTCAAACAGACTACGTTTAATGACTCTTAATTTTGCGTCGCTTGCCTTGAGTTCTTGCCTGAGATTCTCCAGCTTTTGGTGTGGAGTGTTGCCGTAGTTGACAAGCGCAAAATGGGATGAGTTGGTTATCGACTTTGATAAAGAATCAACTTGCAGTTTCTTTTTTTGATTAGCCATAGATATTCACTTCGTCCGTTCATTTCGGACATAGCCCGAGAATTTTGCTCTTTTTATGCCCTTTGGCAACTCGAGGTCTTGGTGATTAAATAATTATACTATAAAGAGAGTCTAAATTCTAGTTTATAAGTTACAAATAGCGTTTAAATCCTGAATTGGTTGAAATACAAGAGCTTACTTGGAGCGTCAGAGATTGGCAACTAGTACTTAACTTTTAGATTTCACTGAGGAGTTCCTTAAGAGTTTTTGGTCTGTTTTCGCCGACGTTTGTCTTTTTCTTGGCTTTTCTTGCGATAAGCCCTTCTCTCATCTGCTCGGCAACTTTTTGTTGCTGTTTAAAGCGCTCGACTTTTCCTTGCGTATCGATAAATTTGTGCTCACCTGTGTAAAAAGGATGACAGTTCGAGCAGACTTCCACACTGATGTGTTGTTTGGTGGAGGTGGTCACAAAAGCATTACCACAGGAAGCACAAATCACCTGAGCGTCAGTAAATACAGTCGGATGAATATTAGTTTTCATATCGGTTAACTCGAAAACATTTAACTTTAATGCAAGAAAATCATTATACCATATTATCCCAATATATTGTCCCATTTTCCCTGTTCTATGACATCCTCAAGGTTGTGGAAGCTTTTGCCGATGCGGTGGTCGGTGAGCCGGTTCTGGGGGAAGTTATAAGTTCTGATCTTATCCGCTCGCTCTCCAGATCCTACGTTTTTCACATACGAATAGACCAAACCCCGGCGTTTTTCCTCCTCCAGTTGGTAAAGTTTGGCAGACAGAAGCTCCAAAGCTATCTTGCGGTTTGCTTCCTGATAGCGTTCGCGGCTAGCTGTGACTACCACTCCTGTCGGCTTGTGAGTCAGGCGGACAGCTGTGGAGACTTTATTGACATTTTGGCCCCCATGGCCTCCTGATCGGTAAAACTGCCATTCCAAGTCGCTGGGATTAGTCTTAATGCTGGTTTCTTGGATGTGTGGTAGGACGACTATGACTGCTGTTGAGGTATGTAACCGGCCTTTTCTTTCTGTTGTTGGAATTCTTTGAACACGATGAACACCGGTTTCATTCTTGAAAAAATGAAAAGCATTTTCACCCTTAATTTTGACAATATTTTCGTCAAGATACAAGTACTTGAACCCCTTTTTCTGTGCAAATTTTATGTACGATAAAAGGAGTTCCTTAGTCCACAACTTGGACTCATCTCCTCCCACGCCTGGAAGAGCTTCGACGATGGCTATATTGGGATCGACTCTCATTTGGTAAGTTGATTAATAAGCTGTTCTTGAGAGAGTTTCTCCTGCTTGCCAGTCTTCATGTTTTTGACTGTTACGACGTTCCCCTTAACTTCATCCGGACCTACAACCACGGCATAAAGGATCTTTTTACGATCTGCATACTTGAGTTGCTTCTCCAGCTTCGCTTCTTCTAAATAAAGTTCTGTATTTACCCCGGCGTTTCTCAACTTGGAAACGAGCTTCGCGCTTTGTTGTTGATACTCGGGAAAAACGGTCACCAGAACTCTTGTTGAGGATTCATTTAGTTCCTCAGGAAATAGCTTCTGTTCTTCCATTGCCTCGATGATACGGTCAAAACCGAATGCAAAGCCGACTGCAGGAACCTGTTTAGCAACAAATGTGCCAATCAGATTATCGTATCTTCCGCCTCCACCCAACGCTCCAGCAATGTAGCCCTCTGCTTCAACTTCGATAATCATACCGGTATAATAATCCAGACCACGAGCAAGCGTTGGTTCAAAAATCAAGCTGCTTCTATCCACGCCCAATTTTTCAGCGAGTAAGATGACGGTTTGTAAGCTGACTGTTGGTTTTTTAACTTTAATCTGCTCCAAAATACTCTCGTCAAAACCTTTCTTTTTAAGCTCCTCCTTCACTTGTTCCGCGCCTATTTTCTTAAGTTTGTCTAAAATCAGAACTGCGGCTGCAGGCACTTTTTCAAAAACAGCTTTGTCGTTGAGAAGCACTTTAATTTTTTTAAATCCCAGGGCTTTATAACAGTCCGCAACTAAAGCAATAATTTCTGCATCGGCCATTTCTTTGCCTGATCCAACCGTATCAATGTCGCACTGGAGGAATTCTCGGTAGCGGCCTTTTTGGGTGTTTTCAGCCCGCCAGACTGATTGTATTTGATAGCGTTTGAATGGAAAAGTTATAGTTTGATAGTTTTGCCCAAGATAGCGAGCAAGAGGGACTGTTTGATCATACCTCAAGGCCACCCGACGTTTTCCATAATCCTCAAAACGGTACATCAGCTTATCACCCTCATCTCCGTATTTCCCCAAAAGCACCTCTTCATACTCTAGGGCGGGAGTTTCTAAGGGCTCAAAACCATAAGACTCAAATACCGAGCGCAGCCGGATGATGACGTATTGTCGTTTTCGTGCCTTTTCAGGCTCAAAATCACGAAAACCTTTCAATGTTTGGGCATAAATTGTTACCATACGATGAAATTATAGCAGAAAGACTACTTTTACTTAAAAGCTTCCAAAGTAAGAGTGAGATCTAGGGTTTTTCCGTTTCGCCAAACCGTGAGTTTAGCCTTATCCCCTATTTTTTTCTGACTAATTAATTTAGTTAATTCCTGATTATCAACACTGGTGATTTTTTGGCCCTCAAAAGAGGTGATGACGTCTTCCTGTTGAATTCCCGCCTTGGACGCTGGTGAATTTTGCAAGACTTCAACAACATAAGCGCCCTCAACAATATTATTCAAAATCGCAGTCTGTTTATCAATCATTTTGTAGCGGACACCTATATACGGTCGCTCAAAAGAAGAGCCGTTTTTCCTGAAGGTGTCAACTACGTCTTTTACGATATTAATAGGGATGGCAAAACCAATATTTTGTCCGCCTTGCGCGAGAGCTGTGTTGATTCCGATAGCCTGTCCTGCTGAATTGAGCAGTGGGCCTCCTGAGTTACCTGGACTGATGGCCGCGTTAGTTTGAATAACATTATCAAGCTTCTCAACATAACCTTCAAAAGGTGATCCGGCTGTAATGCCGCGACCTAGACCTGAGATGATTCCATTGGTCACGGTGTTTGTGAACTCCCCCAGAGGTGTTCCAATTGCAATAACCAGCTGGCCGAGTTTGAGATTTGAAGAATCCCCCAAAGTTAAGGATTTTAATCCGCTTGCGCTAATTTTTAAGATAGCAACGTCATTTAGAGGGTCCCGATATATTTTTTCAACAGAGTATTTCTTTTTATCATTGGTAACAACGTTATAAGTTACTCCAGTATCTGCAACTACATGTCGATTGGTAATTATGAGACCGTCGGAGGAAATAATGAAGCCGCTCCCGATATTTTGTTCTATTTTTTGCGTTTGACCTGGTATTTTCTGAGGAGGACCAAAAGGATTGCTAGGATTTAATTGGATTGATCCGGCGGTTTGCTCTGTTTTGCTTATTCCTATGGTGACTACCGAAGGAAGAGAGTTCTCAATGACCTTGGTAATCACAGATTCCTCATAAACTACGGTTTGTTTTTCAGTGGAAGACTGCGGCTGGACAGACTGGCTTTTTCGTAAATTGAGATATTTATCCAAAAAAGTTCCTTGCGGCAGGAGATGAAACGCCTGGCCGACCGCCAATAATATAATCAAGATAGCTATCAGAGAAAAAAAACGTTTCATAGAAGCTTCTTTTAACTCAAAAATCATTGTATCAGTCTCTCAACAGCTTTTTCAAGTTGTTGATCAGCTTGACGGGTAAGAGTGTTTCCTTCATCTAGCTTATTTTCTATTTTAATATCTGGGTTAACTCCTTTTTCATTGATCCACGTGCCTCCTGGTAGAATCCATTTGGCTACGGTCACGTGAAGTCCTGAACCATCCTTAAGATCTATCGCTTCCTGAACAGATCCTTTACCAAAGGATTTTTCTCCTATCAACTCTGCGCGTTTATAATCCTGGAGTGCGCCGGAGAAGATTTCTGAGGCAGAAGCAGAGCCTTTATTGATCAGAATCTTGACAGGAATATCCAGAAGATTGCCATGGCGCCCGACTGTGTACTCTTTATTCTCACCAACTGTTGACTCCTGCTTGACAACCAGTTTACCAAAAGGCAAAAAATCTTCTGCCAAATGAACAGAGCTTTCTAAAAACCCTCCAGGATTATCTCTTAAATCAATGACAAGGCCTTTAATGCTCTTTTGCCCCCATTTATTTGCTACTTCGCCCACAGCCTTATCCCATTCGTCATTGGTGTTTTCTCCGAACTGATTTATTTTAATGTACGCAACTTTTGGGCAGTTGGTCTGACAGTTGGCTCTTTTTTCATAAGACAGCTCGACTGAGGTGACGATAATCTGGTCCCGTATCATGGTAATTTCAAGAGTTTTTTCACCTCGAGAAAGGGTTAGTCCAACTTTGGTTCCTTTTTCGCCTCTAATCTTGGAAACGGCTTGAGGGAGAGTCCAGTCTTTGGTAGATTGTCCATCAACTTTAATAATGACATCTCCTGCTTTTATTCCGGCTTTTTCAGCAGGAGAATTTTTAAGAGGAGCGATAATCACGATTTGATTGTTTTTAAGTCCAAGTTGTGCTCCAATGCCTTCAAATTTTCCACCCAAATCATCTTTTGATTGTTTATTTTCCTGCGGAGTAAGAAAAAAAGTATAAGAGTCTCCTACAGAAGAAACCAGACCTTTGAGAGACCCATAAAGCATCTTTTGGCCGTCCAGCTTGCTTCTGTTGACAAACTTCTCCTGCAGTTTACTCCACACATCCCAGAAAATAGAAAAATCAATGTTTTTGGTAGTTTGAAACGCCCCGGGAGAAGTATTGATAAGATTATATGAGGTTTTAGGAGATGTGCCATGCAGGGCGTTATTTTCACCTAGTTTAAAACCAATACCAAATAAAAATATGGCTACAGAAAGCACTACCAATATATTTGTGTTTTTGCCGCTTTTCATTGATAGAGATAGATTAAACTGTTTTTCTTGGAGGCAAGGCAATACGGATAGCCTAATTCTCTTATCTCATCCAAGTCTGCCTGCGATTTTAAACTTGCGTATGGAGTAGTTGATGTAATCACCAGCTCTCCAACTGTTACAAAACCTAAAATTCCCATAACTTCAAATTTTACATTATTATAAGATTTAATTGTATCGGTAAATAACACTTTGCCTGCAACATCTTCTTCAGTCAATCTTTCCTGCGTGGGCTTTTCCGTAAAAAGCACTCCCCCGCCAAAATCATCAGATATATTTTTTGCCTGAAATACTTTGGCCTTGTTGACTTTAAGAGTTACTTCATTTTTTTTCACTTCTTCTACTTCCCCCTTGAAATAGCAATAGCTAATCTTTTCTTTCTTTATTTTTGTACTTATCAACAAGGAACCTTCCTCGTGATTGATTTCCTTGATTACGCCAGTATGCTCGCTGCGGTATTTTTTCTCAGAAAGGATAGTCTTTTTTTTAGCTAGAATTTCATCTTTTTTGACTTCTTCGCCTACGACTTTGGTCAGGTGAATAAAAATATTTTGTGGGGGAATCTTAAGTTTTTGAGCTATATTGACTTTGACATCATGAGTGTAGACTTGTTTAGTCAAAGGGGTTTTAAAGTCAACTTCCTGCCCGGATGTGAGCAGAAGCTCGTCGGATGAGGAAATTTGAAAAGTGATAGTCATTCTTTCATTATATCACTTCGTGCCTTGGTAGGAAACGTAGGGTAGCAGGCCCAAGTAACGCGCATATTTGATCTGCTTGGTCATCTCCCGTTGGTGCCTTGCACAGACATTTGTTTTCTCGCGACCGAGTATTTTCTTTCGCGGGGAGATAAACTTCTCCAAATTATCTATGTCTTTAAAACTTGGCTTAATACGATATTGACAAAAAAAACACCTGTTCATTAAAAATTAGAAATTTTAAAAGGGGATGTCGTCGGGGTCAACTATTTCTTCTTGATCATCTTTCTTGGATTTTTTCTTTTTCTTAGCAATATCTTTTTCTTCGGCCTCGACTTTTGGATTCAGAACATCTTCCGCCTCCATGGGAGGGCTCTCCGTCTCATCAACGCTTGAAACTCTCCTGCCGTCTCCAAAAACGATAAAATCATCAAGTATAATTTCAGTGATGTTGCGTTGCTGTCCGTCTTTGCCCGTAAAGGAGCGATACGCCAATCTTCCTTCGAGATAAACTTTCCTTCCTTTTGTTAGAAGTTTGCTGCAAAGTTCTGCTAACTTATTCCAAGCAACTATGCGATGATATTGTGTGTCTTCTTTGGTTTGTCCTTCAGCTGTAGTCCATGATCGGTTCGTTGCGACTCCAAAAGTACAGACCGGGGCGCCTGCCGGAGTATATTTCAGCTCTGGATCACGTGTCAAATTACCAAGAATTATTGCTCTATTTAAAGAACGCGCTGCCATATGAATTAATTATCGGACTTTAATAATAAATAACGGATGATTTTTTCGTTAAAATTCAGTTTTTTCTTGAAATCTGCAATTGCCTCAGTGCCTATTTCAAGCAGCCATTCATAAAAATTTGCACTGCTATTTTTGGCAATAGGATAAGCCAGGGTTTTTTCCCCCCAATTTTTTTCTTCAAGAAGCTTTCCTGAAGTAGATTTGACCATTTCTTTTATATTTTTTATTTCTTCTACGTCGTTGAGAAGAAAGACAAATTCGTACCGGGTCATAAAAACAAATCATATGATAATATTAAGCGTGAAAAAAATCAAGCGTATAATTTTCTTTTTGCTAGTTATATCCCTCTTTTATACCCGGTTTGCTAATTTATCATGGGGGCTCCCCTATCCTTTTCATCCAGATGAGAGGAATATGGCTCAGGCTATTGCGCAATTGCACTGCAAACTCTTTGATCTAAAGGACTGCTTCAATCCGCACTTTTTTGCCTATGGACAATTTCCTCTTTATCTGGGATACGGTATGGCGTACATACTTCGATTTTTCTCCCCAAGCGCACTTTCTGATATTTCTTTTAAAGATGCAGCTCTTGCTTTGCGAATTGTTTCGGCTGCTGCGTCAGTTATGATGGCTTATTTTGTGGTGAAAATTGTGCAGATCTTAAATTATACTGAAAGCGGCAGTCTGTCACTATTTATCCCGTTTTTGGCTGTTGTTTTCTCTCCCGCTTTGATTCAGTTTGCGCATTTTGGTACGACAGAGTCATTGTTGATGCTGTTTTATATTTGGCTTGTCTATGAATCGCTTTTATTGATGAGAAAAAAGATTACTCCCAAACACTTTTTATTAATAGCCTCAATTGTCTCCGGACTTGCCCTGGCAACCAAAGCATCAGCCCTTATTTTCATGGCGCCACCCGTTGCCACGATTATTTATTATCACAGAAACAAGTTCTACGAAATATTTAAATCGCTGTCTCTTTATTTTCTATTATCCATGCTAGTCGGAGTTTTCTTCTCTCCACATAATTTAATTTCATTTAATGAGTTTATAGGGACTTTAAGTTACGAATCGGCAGTTGCCTTGGGAACTTTGCCAGTTTTTTACACCCGACAATTTGCTGGAACTATTCCGATACTGTTTCAATTTGTGAAAATATTTCCTTACGCGCTTGGTTGGCCGATTCTTCTCTCATTCATCCTCGGATTTTTTGTTTTGCCAATTGGTAGACAAGAGAATCTGTTGCGTTTCAGTTTTCTTATTTACTTTTTGTCCAATGCCTTTTTATATGCCAAATGGAGTCGATTTATGGCGCCGGCGATGCCTTTAATAATAGTTATTGCTGTTTTGACGCTTATCAGATTTTCTGGTTGGCTTTTCAACACGGTCAATGAAAACTTAAATGAAAAATCAAAAATTGAGGAGCAAAAGATGAGTACTAAAAATTTTTTGCATCTTGGCTATTACTGCTTAATCTTAGTTATTACATTTTCGTTTATTATTCCCGGAATGGCTTATCTGTCTGTTTACGCACACCAAGACGTGCGTTTTACTGCCTCGGATTGGATTAACGGGAATATCCGCAAAAATTCCATTATTCTGTCGGAAACCGCAAACGTTGTAGATATTCCTGTCACAAATCCTAATAATGACAAAATAATCTCCTTTAATTTTTACGACTTGGATACGGATAGAGGGTTGCAACAGGAGCTCAAACAGGATCTACAAAAAGCAGACTATATTTTTATCCCCTCGCGAAGGATTTTCATGAACCATCCAAAAGAAAAGTATCCCTTATTAAGCGATTACTACAGTAAATTGTTTTCCGGCAGTTTGGGATTTAACAAGGTTGCCGAATTTACAGCTTATCCCGAGATTTCTTTTTTAGGACAGACTTTGCTAAAATTTCCTGACGAGCGCGCCGAGGAGACATGGAGCGTTTTTGATCATCCGGTCATCAGGATTTACCAAAAATGATTTATGAAAAAAATTGTTTTATTTGACTTTGACGGCACAATTGCGGATACTTTGAAGCCTGCCGTAAAAATTGCCAATAAATATTTAAAAAAAGAAGGTTATCCGTCGATTTCTCAAGAAGAGTTGAGGAATCTGCGCGAGATGAATATCTTGCAGCTTGTCACTCATTTTACGTTTCCGGTCTGGAAAATTCCCGCTCTTATAAAAACCGTGAGGGAAGATTTGTATCGAGAGGCGGAAAAAATAAAAATCTTTCCCGGCATCAAAAAACTGATTGAGGATTTGAAGGTCAACGGATTCAAGTTGGCAATTTTGACTTCCAATCTAAAAAAAACTGTTGATAAATTTTTAGCATATCATGAATTGGAAGTATTTGACTATGTTAAATGCGAACCCAATATTCTGGAGAAAGCCAAACTGATAAGCCGCTTTCTCAATGAAAACAATTTGGGGAAAAAAGAGGTCATTTATATAGGAGATGAAGTGAGAGACATAGACGCCACAAGAAGTGTGGGAATACAAATGATCTCAGTTACATGGGGTTTCAATTATATTGATTCTCTTCGGAAATTAAAGCCTGATTTTTTGGTTAAGGAACCTGCGCAAATTTTGAGGCTTTTAAAAAAAATTCAATAGATATATAATCTTATTGTATGTACTTTAGTTTTAAAAACACTCTTTCTATAGTTGTTGCTTTATTTGTTTTTCTACTTTTAGTCAAAAGCTTTGACATCTCCTATCCACTTACAATAACCAACTACAACAAGTCTTCTGAGCTTTCGGTAGTTGGGGAAGGAAAGATAGACGTTGTGCCGGATAAAGCATTAATCAATGTTGGAATTACGGTACAAAATGCCTCAACTGCCGAGGAGGCACAAAAATCAATTAATCAGACTAATAATAAACTAATTCAGGCCATGAAGAGCTTGGGAGTTAATGCGGGAGATATTAAAACCTCAAACTATTCGATTAATCCGACTTATTCTTCTCGACCCGAAGCCACCCAGACGATTAGCGGTTACAGCGGAAACGCCACAATCACCATAACTTTGAAAAATGCTGCACTAGTCCCACAAGCGCTGGAGGCTGCGACAAAGGCGGGTGCAAACGAGATACAGGGAGTCTCCTTTAGCATAGACGATCCTAACAAGTATCGTGAAGAGGCGCGAAATAAAGCAATTTCAAACGCCAAAGATCAAGCTGAGAAGCTGGCAAAAACTTTGGGAATTAGACTAGGTAAAGTAACTAACATTATTGAATCTTCACCCGGTGAACCAAATCCGATTTTCAAAACGGCAGATGTAATGAGCGCTCCTTCTGGAGGCGCTCCGATTGTCGAACCAGGTACGCAGACAATCACATCTATCGTAACTTTATACTTCGAAAAAAAATAAGGCGAAGATAAATATAAAAAATATAAACAGAAATTCGTTAAACATATTTAAGTTTTTTTAGTCGGGAGCCGTGTTCGGCCTACCTTAATTTGTTTATATTCTTGTTTTGTAGTTTTTGAAACGACTTCTCCTTCTCTCGGAGTATGAACCATTTCTCTAAATCTATAGGTAACTACAAGTAGTAAAATTTGCTCTTCTGCTAGAACTCTGGGTAAATTCTTTCCTAAAGTCTGTTCAACGAAAGCTGAAGTAGCAAAAGGCAAAGCAGTTTTAATATGAACCATACTCGCTCCTCCGGTTAAATTCATTTGATCCATCCTGTCCCATAAAGTTGGTATTTCAGCTTTTATATAATCTGCTAATGATAACTCTGCAAAAGGTTCAGAATGGAATCCATTTCCAGAAAATATTCCTTGTTCTCTTTCCATTTTTATTTATAACTAAAAAACCCGCCTTTCGGCGGGAACTTTTTAATTGATTATCAGTCAATAATCTTCCCGCCTACGTGGCAAGGTCAATAAGGATCATCTGGACTGATAAAACGCTCTTTTTCATATTAGTTAAAGAAAATTATATCACAATCTTTTTTATTTTTACAAGTGCATTTTTTGTACGACGTTTTAGCCTGTTGTATAATAAAAGCAATGCGCAAGTCTATTTATCTATTTGTCCTATATTATCTTCGATTTTTTGCAAAAATCTCTTTATTTATTCATAGACCCACGGTAATTGGGATCACCGGATCTGTGGGTAAAACTTCAACCCACCACGCAATTTATTTAATGATCAAAGATCATTTCCCGACAAAAATGGTAAAAAAAGGTAATTCAGAAATCGGGATTCCGCTTGGAGTCTTGGGACTTTCAGTAAAAACAAACTCCCTTTTAGATTGGTTGCGGTTATTATTCTCTACTCCATTTAGCTTAATGTATCTTAGAAAAACAAAATATTTGATTGTTGAGATGGGAGTTGATGAACCCGATCCCCCAAGGAATATGGAATACCTTCTAACAATTGTAAAACCGCAGATCTGCGTTTTTCTGAATGTTCACCCGGTCCACACATTGCAATTTGAAAAATCCATTCCAAATATTTTAGAGAATACAAAACTGTCTGCAAAGGAAAAAATGGATTTGATTTTAAAAAGTATAGCTGAGGAGAAGGGAAAACTTATTACCAAGAATGAGAAATGCAAAACTGTTATTTTTAACGCCAGCAACGAGTATGTAAAAACTGTTGTAAATGCATTTAAAAACTCACCCTCGGCAGGAGATAGACAGTTTATTTCATTTGGAAAAAGCGAAGAGAGCGCAGTCTCTTTCACAAATTTCGATGTCAGTTTGAGGGGTTCGACTTTCCGTTTTCAGCTGAAGGAGAATAATAAAAAAATTAAACTAGTCTTTAAAGATTATCTTATGCCGCAAGTGTATGAGGAAACTTTTGCATCCACCCTACTTGTCGGTTCTTCCATTGGATTGACTGAGGACCAGATGGTCAAATCACTGGTCAACAATTATGAACTTCCTGAAGGGCGATCTTCACTATTTGGAGGAATTAAAGATTCGATAATCATCGATTCTTCATATAATGCCTCCAAGAGCCCAGTCCTGGTTTTTCTTTCACTGCTTGAAAAATTAAAACTCGAGGAAAAGCGCCCCACTGTTTTCCTTTTTGGTGATATGCGGGAGCTTGGTGGACGAGCGGAATCAGAACACAAGGAAGTTTCGGAACACATTCCCGGAATCGTAGATTATCTCTACTGCGTGGGACCCTTGACTCAAAAATACGTTGTTCCAAGACTTCAAAAGTATTTGAGAGAGGTGAAGTGGTTTTCCGACTCAAGGAAAGCAGGACAATATTTGAAAGATCATCTGCCTGAGAAAGCTTTAGTTTTGGTAAAAGGTTCACAAAATACCATTTTTCTGGAGGAGGCAATAAAATATATTCTCAAAGACCCGGATGATATGAGAAAGCTTTGTCGCCAAGATGAATTCTGGCAGAAAAAAAAACTCAAGGTTTTTGTTTAATTTTATATCCTTGATCCATATCTTTGATGCTATAACCTCTCTGTTCAATAATTTTTCGCAGCTCATCTGCTTTGGCGAAATTGTTTTCTTGTCTTGCCCTTTCTCGTTCCTCAGCAAGTTGCTGTATTTCTTCGGGAATCTTTTCTTCCTCGACAGTTGATAGATTTAGGCCAAGAACTTTATCAAACTCAAATAGAAGATCCAATTTGTCAATTGACAGGATACTGGATTTGAGCATTTCCCACATTACCGCGACAGCTTGAGGCATTTGCAGATCATTTTCAAGAGCTTGTCTAAATCGGCCTCTCAAATCATCAATTTGGCCAAGCTTCTCTTGGGGTAATTCTGTGCGTTGTGTCTGATTCCTGAGTGAGAGGGCCTGCTCTTTTAGTTTATTGTATGCTTCCTTTGCCGCTTGAGCAGATTCCCAAGTGAAGTTCATCTGTTGGCGATAATGGGTTTGTAAAAATAAAAGACGAAGAGCCAAAGGATCAATTTTCTCCCTTTCAAGATCTGCTATTGTATAAAAATTATTTAACGATTTACTCATTTTTTGGCTGTCAACGAGCAGAAATTCGTTGTGAAACCAAAAGCGAACGAACGGTTTTCCGGTGGCTCCTTCTGATTGAGCGATTTCGTTTTCGTGATGAACCGGGATATGATCCACACCTCCACTGTGGATATCGATGGTTTCCCCAAGATAATTCATACTGATTGCTGAGCATTCAATATGCCAGCCTGGAAAACCCTCCCCCCAGGGTGACGGCCAGTGCATCTGATGGTCGGCAAATCTGCCAACTTTTTTAAACCAGACTACAAAATCCACTGGATTTCGTTTTTTTGGGTCAAGTTGAACGTCTTGTCTGACTTTCTGTTTTTTTTCCTCAAGTTTTTGTCCGGAAAGTTTGCCGTAGTTTTTGAACTTAGAAGTATCAAAATAGACAGCTTCTTCTGTTTGGTAGATAAATCCTCCCTCTTCTAATTGGCGAATGAGTTTGATCATTTCTTTGATGTGATCAGTTGCTTTGATAATGGAGTTGGGGAGCATTATGTTGAACGCTTTTATTGTTTTCATGAAAAAGTCAGTGTAAAATATTGCGACTTCCCAGACTGTTTTTCCGATTCTCTTGGCACCTTTCTCGAGTTTGTCTTCTCCGCTATCATCGTCTCCGGTCAAATGGCCGACATCGGTAATATTCATGACATGATTTACAGAGTAGCCCAAATACAAAAGAGCCCGTTTCAATGAGTCGTTGTTGACATACGATCTTACGTGGCCGATATGTGTATAATCATAAACAGTGGGCCCGCAGGAGTAGAATGTCACTTCAGGAGGATTAACAGGTTCCAAAAGTTCAATTTTGTCAGAAAGTGTGTTATAAAGATTCATTAGAATTATTCTAACACGATCGATTCAAAAGTTCTCTCTCTTGTTATAATAAGTTTTTATGTACGGGGTGTAGTTCATCGGTAGAATGCGCGGTTCGGGACCGCGAGGCAGGGGGTTCAATTCCCCCCACCCCGACACACTCACTGCTTACCCGTTGCCGGCCGTATCTCAGGATGTTGTTCAGAGGCTTTTTTCTTTGGGGAGAAAATGCTCCGGCGCTGTTTTCCTCTTGGCAACGCACCCTCCTCTTGTTGTTTTTTTCTTTCCTCCTCCTTCTTCTTTTTTTCCTCTTCTTCGGAAAGTTCGAACGTCTTTTTTTGTTGCTCTTTCTGTTTTCGTTGAACGTTGACTTTTTCTTCTTCCTGCCTGCTTAATTGAAATAAGCGCACTTTGAGCGCAGCTTCTTTCTGCTTATCTTGTTCTTGATATTTTTGGTTAAGATGATCTATATTAAGCGGAGTATGATTTTGACCGTTAGTTTTTTCTTGAGCAGCTTCTCCTTCTGCCACCACCACTTTCTCAAGACTCTTTGCACTTGCGACGTCTTGGACTATATTTTTCACCGACTTTGCCGTTTTTTTGGCAGCTCCTTGTCCAAGTTCCACCACCTGCTCAAAAGAATCCGAAAGAACAGTCTTTTTTTTGGCCATAAATTCATTATAATTGAAAGACTTTATACTTTCTCCTAAATACTCTATACTATTTAAATGGATGATTTTAAGCTTCGTTTCGTTCCCTTAGGCGGTGTTGTCGGTGTGACCAAAAACATGTATCTCTATGAGCTTTATCAGGGAGATGCGCTCAAAGATATCCTGATCGTCGATTGCGGTATCGGTTTTCCCCAAGATAAGACATTAGGAGTAGATTTCGTCATTCCAGACATTTCTTATCTCAAAGACAAAGTTGATAAAATACGGGCAATAATCTTAAGTCACGGTCACGAAGATCACACCTCTGCTCTTCCCTATCATTATCGTGATCTTGGGAGCCCCCCGGTTTTAACGGGAAAGCTTACAGCAGCATTTGTCAAAAGTAAATTTAAAGAAGCAGGTGGGAGCGTTGACATCTCTCAAATAGACTATAACAAAGAATACCAATTCGGTGAATTTAAGGTCCAGTTTATTAATATCACCCATTCCATCCCCGATACACTGCACATTTTTATTAAAACTCCAGTTGGCAATTTGTATCACGGTACAGATTTCAAACTGGATTTGACACCTCCCTATGGTAAATCTCCCGATTTTTTCAAAATTACCCATCTTTCTCAAGAGGGGGTATTATGTCTTCTTTCTGACTGTTTGGGAGCAGAAACCCCTGGGTTGACACTGTCTGAAGGGATTGTTGGGGAAACATTTGAAGATGAGATGCGCAAGACCAAAGGAAAATTCATCATGACCACCTTCTCATCAAACATTTCCCGTATCAGACAGTGCGCAGAGGCAGCCCTCAAATTCAACCGTAAAATTGCATTTCTGGGCAGATCAATGAGAGAAAACACACAACTTGCTTCTGAAATTGCTTACTTACCTTTAAAATACGACCAAGTCCTCAAAGAAGATAAGATCATGAAAGTGCCCCCAAATAAAGTTTGTCTCATTGTAGCAGGATCACAAGGTCAGTATAACTCGGCTCTTTCCAAACTAGCAAGTAACAGAAATAAATATATAAAAATAAAGCCGGGAGACAAGATTGTCTTTTCATCAGACCCAATTCCGGGCAATGAGAGCGAAGTCTATTCTTTAATTGAGGAGTTGTCGCTGCTCGGGGCAGAGGTTGTTTACTCGGATATTCAGGAGCAACTTCATGCCTCGGGTCACGGTAACCAGGAAGATCTAAAATTTCTTATTCGCTTTACAAATCCGAAATATTTTATCCCAATCGGAGGTACAATCCGTCACCAACGTCAGTATCAACAATTGACGCTTGCTTTAGGCTACCGGCAAGAGGCAGTTTTTCTGCTGGATGAGGGAGAAACTGTGTGGTTTACAAAAACCGGAGCAAGACGAGGGCAAGTCATCGAAACAAAAAATATTTATGTGGATGCGTATGGAGTCGGTGATGTCGGGAATGTCGTTCTTAGGGACAGGAAAACTTTATCTGCAGAAGGGATACTGGTTGCTGTTTTGATCGTTGACAATCAAGGAAAACTTATCACTAAACCCAAAATTATTTCTCGAGGGTTTGTTTATGAGAAAAATGAGGAAGAAATGTTTAGGAGGGCGGAGGCAGTAATTGAGAAAGTGATGAAACCAGGTGGTAAAGTAATCAACATAAATAATATTAAACAAGAAGTAATTATTAATCTTGAGAATTTTTTCTTTCAGGAAAGAGGGCGAAAACCACTACTCATCGTCGATGCCATTCAGCTATAATTAGGATTATGGCAGGACTTCCCCCGCGTTTAAAACAGATTGCTTTTTTTCTGCAGCGCTTGCCTGGAATCGGCGAAAAGACGGCCAATCGTCTGGCTTTTTATTTCTTGAGAATGCCAGAGCAGGATCTTAAGGAGTTTGCAGAGCACATCAGAAGCTTGAAAAGTAAAACAAAATTTTGTTCCATCTGTATGAATCTGACCGAAGAGACTTTATGTCATATCTGCCAAGATTCTCAAAGAGACAGAGGAGTCATTGTCGTCGTCGAGGACGTTATCGACCTTCTGTCTTTTGAGATAGGCAATATTTATCAGGGGGCATACCATATTCTCCACGGGAAAATTGACCCCCTAAACAACATCGGGCCAGATGATATTTATATTAAAAAATTGCTTGAAAGAATTGATGAGGAACCGGTGAGAGAAATAATTCTGGCGACAAATCTGGATACAGAAGGAGAGGCAACAGCCATGTATATTAAAAATAAGCTAGTAGAAGTACAGAGGAAAAATGGTAAAAAATTCAAAATCACCAGGCTCGCTTACGGGTTACCGATGGGCGCAAATCTGGAGTATGCCGACTACATGACATTAAAGAAATCAATCGAAGGCCGCAGCGAGTTTTAAAGTAATGATTTACATTTTTTTTAACTCTTTGGCAATAAGGGAAGCTATGGAGACTTCTTGCAGTTTGGGGAACTTTTGCTCTTCTGGCAAAAAAATAGAATCTGTGGTAAAAAACTTTTCAATTTGAGAATCTTGAATTCTTCGCCAGACACCGCCTGCAAAATCATGATGGATGACTGCGGAAACTATGCGTTTTGCGCCTTTTTTGAGACAAAGCTCGGCTGCATTAAGAAGCGTCCCCCCCAAAGTCACAATATCATCAACCAAAATCACAGTTTTATTTTTAACATCACCGTAAATTCTTATAGCCTCGCTTTTGTGGATATGCTCTAAATCGCGCTTTTTTTCTATAACGACAAGTTCTTCCCTTCTGCTACCTGAAAAAACTTCTGAAAATATTCTTCCCCGCTCAACTCCACCCTGATCAGGTGAGGCAATAACCACATCACTTGTATTTTGAAGATAAGCTCTTGCCGCATCAGCCAGCAGAGGAAGCGCAGAAAAATGTTTTAAGGGGACTGAAAAAATACCCTGAGTCCCCTCATCATGGAGGTCAAATGTCCACACCTCATCAAATCCAACAGCCTCCAAGAGCTTGATGACGATGTGAGCAGAAACATCTTCGCCTTCCCTATGCTGGATGTTTTGTCGAGCATAACCAAAATAAGGAATAATCGCAATTACCTTCTTTGCCCCCGTACGCTTTAGGGCATCACAGAAAAAAAGAAGCTCCATAATGCTTGGGTCGGTTGGATTGGAAGTTGTTTGGACTACAGCGCAAACTTGGTCTTTGACCTGATCAATGATTCTTACTCTGGCTTCAGAATTTTCAAATCTGATAACTTCTGCCTTGGCAAGTGGACTGGCAGAATGCTTTGCGACCTTTTTGGCCATATCGAAGCTGTTTGTTCCGGAGAAAAGTTTAACCATATTATTCTTCTTTGGACATTTCAAGAAGTTTTTTTGCTGCGTGCTCTTGAGTTTGTTTGACAGCTTCATTGATCGCTTCGGTTATTCTATTTTCAACCACGCCGTCGATCTCAACTTCCCTTATCTGCTGATCGCCGCGCATCACAATTCTGACGCCGTTTTTCTCTATAACCATTTCTTCATTTTGCAAAGCTTTTTGAACTTTCTGCAATTTTGCCAAATCTCCAAGTCCTTTAAGCGGATTAAACATAAAAAATCTAATTTTTAACTCTCCTACTATTATAAAAATCTACAACGGCAATCTCAAGCGGAAGAGATTCAATTGGTGAAATTTTTAAGTTATTATAAGCTTCGTTGATCAGACGAATCAGACTAGAAATCTCCTTAAGTGAGAAATCCACATCAACATCCTGATCTTCTACCTCTATCTTATTTTTGACAAGCAGAAGTTTGCGCAGCTCATCCAATAGTTGTTCATTAAGATGCTTAAAGTCTCCACCTGCCTGTGCAAACTCCTCGATCCACTGCAGAGATTTTTTAAGATCGTCTTTTTTGATTATTTCAAGCAGATTCTCTTTAGCCAGAATACCTAAAAACTTTTTGCCTTCATCAAGTGTAAGTTTATTCTGGATTGAAAGCTCCTCGAGCATTTTTGTGGCATCACGGAAAGAGTGATCTGAATGTTTAGCAATGAGCTTTAAGAGATTTTCATCAACTTTAATTTTCTCTTCCTGGGAAATTCTTTTGAGCATATGTAGTAAATCGACCTTTTTTGCGCGTCCGAAATTAATTGCAAAACAACGGGAACGGATAGTTTTGGGGACCTTTTCCATATTAGTAGTTGCAAGGATAAAAATTACTGATTGAGGAGGTTCTTCTAGAGTTTTCAAAAGCGCGTTAAAAGCGTCATGAGTAATCATATGCGCCTCATCAATAATAAAAACTCGATATCTGTTGTTCATTGGAAGAAAAGCAGATTCCTTAATCAGGCTTCTGACTTCGTCTATCCCTCTATTTGAAGCTGCGTCCATTTCAACAATGTCGACAGAATAACCCTTATCGATTGATTTGCAGCTTACGCAGCTGTTGCAGGGTTCAATATTACTGGCCTTTTCCACACCAAATCTATTTTTCTTGCAGTTTACTGCTTTTGCCAAAATTCTGGCAGCAGATGTTTTTCCTGTTCCTTTTTGACCTACAAAAAGAAGCGCATGCGGAACATTGGGAGACTGCAGAATCTTTGTGAGCTCGTCTTTGACATTTGTATTATCCAGTTCCTCAATGGTGTGTGGCCTATATTTAAGATAAAACACAAAAAAAGCAATTAAATTTTAAAGTTTTTGAGTCAAGTTTTTTATTCCATGATCAACAAGGTTCAGTATAACATCATCGACTCTTTTTCCTCGCTCGGCAGCCAGAAGAACCGCCTGAGGGTAGCAAATTAAAATTTCCCCTAACAATCTTCCTTCGCTTTCCTTATCATTGTAAAGAAAAGTAAGAATCGGTAAAGCAATATCCTCCTGCTTGTATTTATTACTGATATCTTTCATTTTATTTTTCCCGACAAAAGCCAGGTTGACTGTGTAATTGTCACTGAGACCATGTTGAAGTAAAAGTTTTAAAATGGATGGTCTTAATTTTTTTTTACTGATCTTGTAGCGCGATGAAGAAACGATATTAATCATGTTATTTATCTCCTTCCTTTTTGCATTCTCTCCTTTTCCTTTTCCTTGCGCAGCAGCGATGGTTTTTTATAGAAAAGTTTTCTGCGTACTTCCTCGACAACGTTTTCTTCCACAAACGCTTTACTAAATTTCCTAAAAAGAGCGTCTTTTGTTTCTCCTTTTCTCTTTGTCATGACGACCATTTTATTTACATCCTTCATTACAGACAATTTTTAAACGGAAGAAATAAAGGATGAGACAATTGTATTAGATTTCTTTGATTATTTCAATCACTTTTTGCAGGGAAAGGGACGAGGCTACAGCGTTGGGATTTTTGGAAGAACCATTTAAAAGCATATTTTTTGAGATGTGCAAAAACCATGTAGCCTTCGGATCGGCTTGCCTGAGCTTGTTATAAAGGGGTGTGAGATCGAGTTTTTCATCGGGCTTAGACTTGATTCGTACGTTTCCCCGTTCTGGGTCTTTTCTTGCAACAAGGTCATACCCTGAAAGAAGCGCAAATCTCAAAGCTTCTTCATTGCGCGTTTCAATTCCGAGTGATTTGCCCCAATGAGAGTCAAAAATTAGTCCCCGCGCTATCTCCTCCTCAGCTCTGAGCTTATTTTTAAATATCTGCAAGACACCATCAAGCAGTTTAAAACCCAGTTCACATCTTTCTTGATCGGTGGTTATTACTCCTTTTAATCCTTCAATAACTTGATGAAGGGAAAAATCATAGATATCTGAGGTTGGATTAGGAAAGAAGAGTTCTTTAAAATTATCAATTTGGACGATAAAATCAACCATTCTAGAAAGCGGTTCAAGATCATGAGATTTGATATGTTTTTTATTGACTAGAAAGTCGAAAACCCTTTTGGCGGCACATAAATTTCTGTCTTCGATCTGGTGATGGTCAAACATACCCAAACCCGTATCAACATGGGCAATGTCAGGGTTCGAGTCCGCTGGTTTGTCATCAAGCGTGCCTCCTGCAGGTACAAACTTCAGCTGCGCCTCCCTCCAGCCAGGCCGAAACTTTTTAAGGAGCCAAGCGCTGGAGATGGCATCAAGATCAACAGACACGTGAGCAACAATAGTTTTTGCGGGGGTCATACCATTTTTAAAACTTCATCTTGTGAGATGATTTTTGTTTCCTCATTTCTCCTTTTTTTATATTCAACTTTGTTTGCGGTTTTTTTTGAAACGACTAATCTATAAGGTGCACCAATGAGATCAGCATCTCCCAGCTTCTCACCCGCAGATACTGATTCACGATCGTCAAAAAGCACTTCTATCCCATGTCTTCTCATCTGTTGATAAAGCTGTACTGCATTTCTTCTTACCGCTTGATCATTTAGATCAAGTCCCACCAGATGGAACTTGTAAGGCGAGACCGACTCTGGCCAGATGATACCTTTTTCATCATGAAACACTTCCACAATTGCCCCAAGAGTGCGCGTTATGCCGATACCGTAGCTTGCCAGCCACAGAGGATATTTTTTTCCGTCTAAATGTGAGAAAAATACTCTCATTTTTTCCGCATACCTAGTCCCCAACGGGAAAATGTTGCCGACCTCTATCGATTTTGAACTTTTGATCTTCCCCTTTTTGCAACGGGGGCAAGTATTATTTTCAATTCCTTTGAAAAGCTCCTTATTTTGAGCAAAATCACATTTGCTGCAATAATAGATTGTATCCTCACCCGCTTCAGTCAAAACCTGAAATTCATGCGTAATCTGGTCGGTGAATACGCCTCCGCCGGCCTCAACAATTTTTGCTTTAAGATCAAGTCTGGTGAAAATCTTAAGATAACAGTCTGAGACTTTTTGATAATACTTCATCATATCCTCATGACTAAGATGAGCACTATAAAGATCTTTCATCAAAAATTCACGGCCTCTTAAAATTCCTGATTTAGCCCGCGGTTCGTCCCTGAACTTGGTCGAAAAATGGTAAAGCTTAATCGGCAGATCTCTATAACTTGAGGCATGCTTTCGCATAAGATCCATAACAATCTCCTCATGTGTAAAAGATAGCGCATACTCTTTTCCGTCTTTTTCAAACTGAAACATTATTTGCGCTGCACTATCCCAACGGCCTGTTTCATTCCAGATACTTTTTGGGTGAAGAAGAGGCATCAGAATTTCCTGAGCTTCAATTGCATTCATTTCCTCACGGATTATATTTTCAATTTTTTTCTCAACCAGCCGACCAAGCGTAAGAAGAGTATAGGAACCGGACATGAGTTTATCGATGTAACCCGCCTTTAGAAGATATTTAGCATTTGTGGAGACTTCGTCTTTGGGATAGTCTTTGGTTGTTTTGCCAAAAAGATCCGAGTAAAGCATATAATTATTTTTTGGAATTTAGTTTGTCAAGGACCTTCCCCATAGTTTCCATTTGACCTGAGGAGTATGTATCGATCACTAAATCATAATACTTTGGACTCCAAAAATCGTAATTCCCGTAAAGTTTTTTCCATTTAATTTCATTCTCCTCTTCGCGCTGCCTAATATTGCCTTTTGCCTCCTCGACCGAAACACCGTCTCTATTTGCAACACGGTCAATGAGGACTGCTTCATCAGAACAGATAAGCAGAATCTTTAAAATCCCAGGAATATCTTTGGCCATGAATCCCCCCAGCCAGGCTTCATAAATAAGATGATTTTCCTTAGCAAGCATTTTTTTTGTCATCTCGTCCATCTCTCTTTCGTGCTCGTCTGGACGATCAAGAGCTCCCTGTTTATTTTCATTTCTTCCGTGCCCACGATCATAGCGCCTTTGTAATTCTCCAATATTGAAATGTTTCCACTTGAGTACCCCCACGAGGTTTTTAGCCAGCGTGGTAGTCCCTGTGGCGTATTTACCTGAAATTGTAATATTGCGATATTTATGACCGGCAACTGGGTTCATTTATATATTTTAATAATATCATTAATCGAGATAACAACGGCCAGAGAAAGAAGCAGGATTATCCCCACCAGATTGGTATAACGCTCAACTTTTTTATTGACTCGGCGTCTGGTAACCCACTCATAAACCACAAACACCAATCTTCCTCCGTCAAGTGCAGGAAAAGGCAGGATATTAATTACTGCAAGATTGAGAGATAAAAGGGCAACAAGTTCAAGTACCGCGTTATTGCCGAACTTGATAGCCTGGCCGGTATATTGGGCTATTCCGATGGGGCCTGCTACTTCAACATCAGGCTTTTTTAGTGTTGCCAACTGGAATATGGTTTTGGAAAGTTGAACAACAATTGCTTTGGTAATATTGAACGCTTCTATAAGTCCATAAAAAGGAGCCTCATACCAGACATATTTTTTGTCAATAAAGGAAGTTACAATAATTCCCAAGGGGCCTTCACCTGCAGGAGGGTTTTTTCTAGGCATGGTTTGAAGAAAGAGCGCTTTATTATTTCTTACTACAGTAACGCCGACCTCCTCTCCGGCAAACTCTTTGCTGTATTTGATCAAATCAGAGGATGAGGTTAATCGATAAATTTTTCCGTGGATTTGGATTTTTGTTATTATATCCCCGGATTGGAAACCGCTGCGCTTTGCCGGTGTGTCGGATCGAACTTGTTTCACGATTACCTGATCCGTTGGAGTAGGGACGCCTTGTGTGAATAAAAAAGAGATTAAAACCCAACCTAAGAGAAAATTACCAAGTATTCCCGAGATGATGATTACGCTCTTTTGCCAAGGCTTTTTATAAACAAAAGCTCTATTTCTTAAGCGCTTATCGATTTTCTTATCAGTGTCGTGATATTCCTCACCGTATACTCTGACAAATCCGCCTAAGGGAATGAGATTTACGCTGTAGAGAGTCTCCCCTTTTTTAATCCCAAACAGCCTGGGTGGAAATCCAAATCCGAATTCTTCAACCTTTACGCCGCTTTTCTTGGCTGCCAGAAAATGGCCAAATTCGTGGACTAAAACAAGTAGTGCCAGGATGAGTACAAAAACTACGATTTCCATATTTATACTTCCATTATTTCCTTTTCTTTTGTCTCTTTGATTCGCTGCAGCTCTTCTATATTCTTATGAGCGATGTCATCAACTTCTTTTTCTGTGCGAAATTTATCATCTTCGCTGATTGTTTTTTGCTCAAGCTGGAGTTTGATTTTTCGTCTTACATCGTCTCTATGATTGCGAATAATATTTTTCTTTTCCTCAACTTTCTGGCCGATTACTTTAATTACTTTTTCACGTTGTTCTTGAGATAGAGGGGGAATTTTAATGTTAATTTTTGATCCCTGAACATTGGGTGACAATCCTAAGGTAGATTTCAAGACTGCTTTTTCTACATCAGCGATAACCGAGGGGTCAAATGGCGCAATCAACAGGTCTGTGGGGCCGTTTATGGTAATCGTTGCCAACTCCAGTAGTTTGAGTTTTGTTTGGCCACCGTAAGTCTCAACCAGAAGATCTTCAATCAGTGCAGGACTCGCCCGACCTGTACGAATAAGCTTCAAGTCTTCCCTCAAAGACTGAATGGTTTTGGTTATATTCTTTTGAAACTCCTCAAGTAGCGGATCCATAGGTTTTTTACTCTCCTAGACGCCATCTTAAAAATCTGGTTACTTTTATATTCTCACCAAACTTAAGAACGGCTTCTTTAAGCAGATCTTTAATTTTTTTCTCTGGTTCTCTAATATATACCTGCTCAAAAAGCTCCTCAAGAGTATTTGCTCCTGAGGAGGCAACTTGCATCGCCAGTTCCTTACCCAACTCTTGAAACTGCCGGTTTTCGGCGACGAAATCTGTTTCACATTGCAGCTCAACCAGAGAAGAGATTTTATTATTATGGTGAGTGTAGCTGAAAATTCCACCTTGTTTTGTTACTCGACCTGCTTTTTCTTCAGCTTTTGAACCTCCCCACTGAATCAGTTTTTGCCTGGCTTTGGCAATATCATTTTTTGCCTCCTCAAGAGCTTTTTTACAAAGCGATAAAGAAACGCCAGTTTCCTTACGAAGTTGTTTGAGTTTTTTGTAATCGACCATAATTTTTATTTTTTATGCTTTTGGCTGACTGTCAGTATAGGCAGTAATTATTTCAGTAACCAAAAACTGCACTGAAAGGGGTGAGTCGTCATTGGCGACTATCGGATATTCAACTTGTGACGGATCAGAATTGGTATCGGTAACAGCTACCACCGGAATTTGCGTTTTTTGAGCTTCTACTGCTGCATTTTTTTCTTTTTTGATATCTAAAATAAAAATAACATCTGGTTTTTTTGTAAGATTGACAAGGCCGTCGTAAAACTTTTCCAGCTTCACAATGTGTTTATTTTGAGCTACTCTTTCGTGTTTGACAAGTTTCTCCCACTCTCCGCTTTCTTTTTGCTCCTTGAGCTCTTTTAGCTTTTTAACGTTTTTAATGATAGTTTCAAAATTAGTAAGAAGACCAGGTAGCCATTTATTGGTAATAAAGGGAATATTGTGCTTTTTGCACAAATCCTTGGTAAATTGCGAAGCGACTTTTTTCGTCGCAACGACTAAAAGAACTTTCTCTCCTTCCGCACATTTTTTTAAAAAAGATTTGGCTTTATCCAGTTGATTGGCTGTAAGGGTCAGATCGATGATTGAAACACCGCTCTCGATCTTATAAACAAACCGTTTTGCCTTAGGGTGTAACCGATTTTTCTTGTGTCCAAGATGCAAGCCGGCTTCAAAAAGTTCTTTGATTTGATTGATGCCTGTTTTATTCATAGGAAAGTTTAACAATTATGAGCGCATTTATCAAGCTAGGGGCAGGCAGATCAGTCTATTTTTAAAGCGGAAAGGAATTTTTTGAATTCACCGTTGATGTCTGGATGCTTAAGGGCCAGCTCAACAACTGTTTTCATATATTCAAGCTTATCTCCAGTATCATAATATTTTCCGTCGATTATCTCTACTGCATAAAGAGGAACTCCTTGTTCCTTTAGCAAATTGATTGCATCTACCAACCAGATCTCGCCGCCTTTTCCGGGCTGGATTTTTCTTAAAGCATCAAAAATCTCAGGCGGCAGAATGTATGCTCCATGAGTTGCAATTTGAGAGGGAGCTTTATCTGGCTCTGGTTTCTCGACTATTTCTTTGATTTTGTAGACATTGCCTTCGACAAGTTCCAGATCAGCTATCCCGTATCTTTGCAAATCTTCCTTTTTCTCTATTTTCACGCCTGAAATGACAATCCCGCCAAATTTTTCGTGTACTTTTAACATCTGGGCTAATCTTGGCGGCTCTGCATATATAAATTCATCCCCCCATAATACAGCAAAAGGCTCATTTTCGATTGCGGGCTCGGCTGACAAAACAGGCGTACCGTTTCCATAAGGTCCTTTTTGACGAACATAAATATAATTTGCCATCTCGGAAATTCTTTTAATATCCGCAAGCAGATGTTCTTTTTTACCAGCTACAAGATTTTTTATTAGATCCTCGTCAGGATCGTCAAAATGATCTTCAATTGCTCTTTTGGTGGAGCCGGTGACGATGATGATATCCTTGATTCCGGAGTTGACAGCCTCCTCAACCACGTATTGAATAACCGGTTTGTCCACGATGGGTAACATCTCCTTAGGCATCGCTTTGGTTTGTGGAAGAAATCTTGTCCCAAAGCCAGCAGCAGGGATAACTACTTTTGAAACTTTAGCCATAAGTAGATTATATATTATCTGTTATTCAAATTTTACAGAAAGTGTTTTTTCCAGAGGAATAGAATTATCGATGGTCGCGGAGAGATTAGCGACTCCCGGGGTTGAGGAGGTGATTATAAAGGAGGTTTTTCCTGCACTGTCTGACACGTCTGACACTTTCTGTACGTTTCCGAGCGAAGTTGTCACGCTTACTGTTTTTTTGGATATCGGCCTATTTGTTTTACTTCTGACAAATACGTCAATCTTGACTTGTGTTGCCCCATCTGCTTTCTCCTTCAATGGCCAGGCGAAAATTAGAGAACTTGCCCCAGATGGTGTGTTTTCTTCGGTGGCGCGGATTGCCTGTGTAATAGATTTTTGAAAGATGATAGCTGTTCCAAAAAGGACAAAAGTTACAAAAAAGGCTACAACCAAAGTCAACAATTTCTTATCCATACCTTATTTTCATATTATAAATGATCTAATTTATACTGTCAAATTGGGCTTTGTCAAGGATTTTTTCCAAATTCTATTGTTTGACCAGGCTTGACACTCCCCTCAAGAACCATTTTGGCGACTTTACTTTCGATTTCTTGAGAAATGGTTCGCTCAAGATTGCGAGCGCCAAATTCCCTGCTGTAGCCTCGCTGGACCAGATTTTTGAGGAATTGATCAGTAACCTCAATCTTAATTTTATGCAAGTTCTGGTAGTTTTCGTTGATTCTTGCACTTATTCTCTGGGCAATAGTATAAAGAGCAGTTTCTCCCAAAGGCTCAAAAACGATAACTCCGTCAAAGCGATTAAGAAATTCAGGCGAAAAAAATGCTTTTGCGACAAGATAATTAATCATCTCGTCAGACGTGATGGCAGTATTACTTTTGACTTTTTCAAAGATGAAGTCCGAACCCGCATTTGAGGTACAAATGATCATCAGATTTTTGCAGTCTACCTTTTTTCCCAAGCCATCGGTCAGGTATCCTTCATCAAAGATCGTGAGAAAAATATTTAGAAGATCCCGATTTGCTTTTTCAATCTCATCAATAAGCAGTACGCTATAGGGGTTATCACGAATAGCCTCTGTCAGCAGCCCAGGATTCTGGGTTGCAGCTTGTCCAATTAGAGAGGGGATGTCACCTTTTGACTGATAAAGCGCCATGTCGAAGCGCACTAACCTTTTTTGCTCCTGAAAAATAATAGCGGCAAGAACTTTTGCCGTTTCGGTCTTGCCAACTCCGGTTGGTCCCAGAAATAAGAATGAGGCCAGGGGTTTTTTTCTCTTGCCCAAAAGTAAAAACGATCTACGCAGGGCTGCGGAGAGTTGGTTGACAGCATTTGATTGAGAAATTATTCTGCTGGAGAGTATTTTTTCAAAATCCACAAGAGTTTTTTTTGTCTTTTGATCTAATCTAGTCGGTGAGTGCGTGAGTTGAGTAAGAATATTATTAACGTCCTCGGGTAAAAGAATTTTTTTATGTTGCTGGGCTGCGAAAGAGCACGTAGTCTCAAGAAGCTCAATGGCTTTTTCGGGAAAAGGAATATTGGTCATATAAAATTCACTTTTCTCGATAATTGCCTGGGCTGTTTCAAAGGCAATAGTCAGACTGTAGCGCTGCTCAAAATTAAAAGCCAATTCAAGAATAATTTCCAGACATTCTTTTTTATCAACCTCTTCTATATCGATTCGGGTTGTGATCTGACTAATTGCCGAGTTGGGGAAAACATATTTGTCGTATAAAAAGGCGGTTGTTATTCCAATAATCTGTAAATTGTTCCCCTTGGCAAATTTTTCAATCGGAATCGATAAGTCGATGTGGTTTACGTCGCCTGAGGAAATATAGCGCTCGAAATTGTCGATCACTAAAATTACATTTTTCGCCTCTCCCGCTTCAGCCAGTAGTTCTTCAAGAAAATTCTCCCTTTGTTTCTGATCGACAACTTTGGTTAATATCGCCTCCAGATTGATCTTAAGAACTCGCTTATAATTAAGGAGAGAATTGCTTTTACCCACATAAATTCTTCGCGAGAATTCATCAATGATAGATTGTCGCCCAATCCCGGTCTCCCCTACCAGGATAATATTTGCCTCCTCACTTTTGGAGAGTATCTGCTCAATCAGCTTGATCTCTCTTTCTCTTCCTACAATTTTTTTTATCCCTCTCTGGTAATCTTCTTTTGTCAGCTCATCGGTATATTGATCCAGAGTTGGCGTATATCCTGAGGCCCAATCTCTCCCCAGAGGTGGAATAGAAAAAAGATTATCAATCGTCCACCACTGACTCTTTTTAAAGCTCATCTTGTAAAAAACTTCAAACCAAGCATCAACTTGCTTAAGGTTCTCCTTTTGCAGCATATGCGTCTGGATAAAATTATCGCGAGAAATATTTTTCTTCTCCTTTTCTGATTTCTGCAAAGATGAAATAATCATTCTGACAGGTAAAGTTACAAAAAAAATAATCAAAATAGTTGGGATTGCTAAAATAAATATTAATTCAATAATAAAAAAAGTTAAAATTAAAAACACTCTCATAAAAAAACCGATCATCCGGGAAATTAAATTAAAAGAAAGACGGCTTAACCATTCGCTAAAGGAAAAGCCAATAACAACCTTTTTTGCAATAAGGTTTTTCCAGGGGTTGGTAAGAGTCTTAAAAAGAGTCGGGACGGAAAAGTAGTAGGGTAAAAAGATAAATAAGTTAAGAAGCGCATCCAGAAAATCCTTTACAGTCCGATCCACTGTTTGAGTTTCTGCCTGTTTTTCTCCCATTAGTTTCATTATACCTATTTTGGAAAAATTATTTGTCTTTGTGCTTTTTTGCAAAAAAAGGCCTTTTTTTGCGTTTTAAAAATAATTTATAAAATGTATTTTTTATTTCTAAATGCCAAAGATACGCTCAAATTATTAATTTTTTTTAAAAAAAATCCTTAAAAATTAAATTAGCACTTGACAAATAATACTCATTGTTTATTATGAAATTAAATAGAAATTTTGCAAAAAAAATTGAGACTTTTAAATTATCAACAGCAAGTAAATAATCTAAAAAATTTTGGAGAAGTTCCCTTACTTCAGATTATACCCAAAACTCCTGAAAATAAACATTTATATCAAAACGGAGTCTCCAAATTGATACCGCGCCTTAGTTTGAAGGTTCACTCAAAAATAGATGAGTGTTTTTATTTGTGGGAAAAATTTTCACCTAAAAAAACTTTATTTGATTTATGGGATTTTAGTTATTCCTGGTCTGAAGGATTAGGTAATAAACCGTATTTCTATACTCTGTATGAAGGAAAGAAACCATTGGGGATGTTACCCTTGTCTTTCGATCATGAGGATAAACGTTTTGAGTGGTTTGGCTGTGAATGGTTGGAGAACCATAGTTTTTTTGTTGAAGATGAGAAATGCATTGATCTTCTTTTGACAATTGCACCCTCTCCACTATTTCTAAATTCTATAGCCCTCTATAAAGGAATACATCAACTGGCCAAATTTGGAGAAATTAGTCAAGACCCTGATGACCGCAATATAAAAGATATCTCCAACATCTCCTCCATGGGAGAGTTGTTGGCGACTTTTAAAAAGAAGTCAAGATATAACTTGAAATACGACTACCGTCGATTAGAATCTGCAGGTGTAAAAATAGAAATGATTGAAACCAGAAACTTAGCCAATTTTGAAGAGTTGATGGAAATGAATAAGCGAAGATTTAACGGAATAGATAAAGACGTAAGTTATGTTGAGAAATTTCAAGGTGCTTTCCGCAGAATCATTAAAAATGCCAGTCAATATAAATTTAAGTATATTAAAGTCTCTTCACAAAATAAAACGGCATCGATAGACATGGTCATGACTTATAAAGATGTTTATTATCCACTAACAGGCAGCAACAATGTTGAGGAGTTTAATGGAATAGGAAACTTCATGACTTATATTGAATTTGATGATGCCATAAATAAAGGTTTTAAATTAGTAGATATCCTGCAGGAAGATCATGGTTGGAAACACCGCTTCTTTGACAAAATCCCCCTTTTTGTTTTTGAGAAATGACCCACTTTTTGAGGCTCCAATGAGCTAGTTTTTGTGTTATAATTTTTACTATCTAAAGGGCGCGTAGTTTAATGGTAAAACACTTCTCTGATAAAGAAGAGAGCGATAGTTCGATTCTATCCGCGCCCACTTAGTAAAGGTCGCTTAGCTCAATTGGTAGAGAGCACTTCGCTTACATCGAAGGGGTTGGGGGTTCGAGTCCCTCAGCGACCACTTCTGCTTTTTTTTCGTCTTGGCATTTTTTTTTATTAGTTGTATCATATTTTCATGCTGTATTTTTCCGAATTAAAAAATAAAAAAGTCTATACGGAAGATAATATTTTTTTTGGCAGACTGAAGGATATTATTTTTCTTGTATCAGATACACCAACCATCACTAAACTGGTTGTAAAAACCAAAACGGACTCTGATTTAGTTATTCCTCTGGAATTTTTGATGAAGTGGGACGAAGATATTATCATTGGAAAAAATTTTCAGACCTCAAAACTTGAAGATAACGAGCTTTACTTAGCCAACAACCTTCTTGATAATCAGATAATAGATATCGCAGGAAACAAGATAGTGCGGGTAAATGATGTGGTGATACAAGATAAGCCCGGATATTATATTGCCGGAGTTGATATAGGGCTGCTTGGCCTGATCCGCTGGTTTGGCTTGGAAGATCTGCTGTTGAGAGTCCTGGGGAGGCTCGGGATAAAAGTAACATCGGATTTTCTTTCGTGGGGTGATGTGTATCCGCTTGAGCTGACCAGAGGGCATGTTAAGATAAAAAAAGAACAAACCAAACTGGACAAAATTCGCCCAGAAGACTTGGCCGACTATTTGGAAAAAACCAATACTTCAAATATCAGCCGGATCCTTAAGGTTTTGGACGAGAAGACTGCCACAAACGTAATCAATAACTTAAGCATTAATTATCAGACTGCGCTTTTTAAGCAGTTTTCATCGGAGAAAGCTGCAAAGTTATTATCAAGTATGGATTCTGAGGAGGCTGTTGATATTTTGCTTACACTTTCCAAAAAAAAGAGGGAAAAAATAATGAGCTTTCTAGATGACAAAACCTTTAAAGAGATAGAATATCTTTTGAGTCTTTCCAAAACCCCAATAGGTAAAATTCTCACGACTGAATTTCTTACCACCGAATCGACAGATAGAGTCAAAGAAGTGATAACAAAAATAAGACGAGAGACGGATGATTTTTATACGCTCTATCATGTATACGTTGTAAATAAAGAGAAGCAACTGGTGGGAGTTTTTGATCTTCACGAGCTTCTACTGAGGAAGCCTGAAACTCGCGTTTATAAATTTATGACTCAAAACCTTTCAGTAGTCTATCTTACTACTCCTGAAATAGTTGTTTTGAGAAAGATTGTTAAATATAAAATAAACAGTTTACCGGTTGTTGATAAAGAAAATCATATCTTGGGCATAGTCCGATTTGATGACGTTATGGATTCTTTTTTAAGAGCATATGAATAATGGAAAAGTGGATTATCTAGAAAAAGCACGATTTTTTTCCAGAATATGGAAGCGCAGACTGCTCATATTTTTGGCTGTTATTGGCCCAGGGATTATTACCGCTGTTGCCGATAATGATGCAGGAGGGGTTGCAACCTATACTGTTGCTGCAGCTATGTTTGGGGTCGCCTCACAACTTCTGATTATCCCAACAACCCTGCTTCTGGGGATCACTCAAGATATCGGTGCACGTATTGCCGTTATAGCTCGAAAGGGGCTTGGGGATCTTATTCGTGAACATTATGGCATAAAAGTATCTATGCTAATTTTCTTGATCTATTACATTGTAAATCAAGGCGTTGTACTTCAAAATATTAGCGGACTCAAGGCTTCTTACCAGCTCTTTAATTTACCATGGAAATTTCTACTTATTTTGACTTGCTTTTTTTTAATTTTGTTTGTAGTAAATTTTAATTATAAAAAAATTCAGAAAATTTTTCTTCTGCTTACTTTTTTTTATGCTTCCTATGTTATTGTCGCAGTTTTAATTAGGCCTGATTGGCCCTCTGTCATTAAGGAGACTTTTTTGCCTCAAAAAATAAAGCCCAATCTAGGGTATTGGTTTACTTTGATTGCCGTTTTGGGAACTACGGTAACCGCGTGGGGGCAGTTTTTTGTAGCAAGCTACGTCAATGATAAAAAACTATCAGTAGACCAGCTAAAATATGAGAAAGTTGAGATATATCTTGGGGCATTTATAACAAACTTTTTTTCATTTATGATAGCAGTTTCAGTTGCAGGAACACTCTTTGCAAGTCACATTGTGGTAAACGACGCTCAAACTGCGGCGCTTGCATTGAAACCACTGGCAGGCGACTTGACATTTATTCTTTTTGCCAGCGGCTTATTTGGAGCCTCGCTACTGGGCTTGACTATTATCCCGCTTGCGACAGCCTACGTTTTTTCCGAACTATTCGGATATGAGGGTAGTTTAGACACCGATTTTAAACGCGGAAAATTATTTTATGCTTTCTTTAGTATTCAAATCCTGATTGCTCTTGTTATAGCCCTTTTTCCTCAAGTGAATCTTTTTCAGCTGACTTTGTATGTGGACTTTTTAAATGGAGCGATGCTTCCTGTCATTTTTTATTTTCTGATTAAGTTTGCTGAAAATAAAGAAATAATGGGTTATCATGTTCTCAATAAATTTGAAAAAATATTCCTGCGCGCAGCTGCAGTGGTGATTACACTTGCAGTGATAATTGCCTCCGCGGGAAAAATTCTCCACATCACATAAAATCAAGCTGCTTTCTTTGCCTTTTCAACTTGATCAATGATACCTGTGAAGTTTTCTAATCCAGGAAACTCAGCGATTTGATTATTGATTCTTTCTGCAAGTGCTCTATCCTCCTCATCTCCAAATATATAAGCTACAACGCGGTTGGTTCGAGGCGAGGGTTGGAACCCTTCCCCCACAGGTGACCAGTAATGTTTAGCTGCGAATCTGGTGAATGCTTTGGCTTTTGGATTTTTTGTCAAGCTGGCTTCCGCGATTTCTTTATAGCGGGCGTAGTGATTTGACTCATCAGGAATAATGTTATCAAGTATTTCAGTCAAAACTGGATGTTTTGCCTTTTTACTGAGTTGAACATAGCCGGTTTTTGTTGTAAGTTCATTAATTGCTCCGATTGTTCCATACGCTGCAAGGAATGCTTCTTTCGTTATAGAGGCAATTAAAATCGAGGCCATCCAACCATGTTTCTGCCAAAAACTTAACTCTTCTCTTTGCTGCTTGATTCTTTCCAGTCGCGATTTCTCGGAAGATAGTTGAAGAGGGTCGTGTACATCAAAGGCAGGAGGATTTTGAGGATTAATGTCTCTTAATCTATAACCTTCAACAAATCGACTCAGTGCAATATCATGAGAAAGTTCTTGAAATTCCCAAAGTCCAAGAAAATCCGTGATGTTTGGATCTTTCATTGCAACGTGACCCATTAAATGACGCTTATACCAGGGAGTATGTCCTTCAACATCTCTCATATATTCCAAGCAGAATAGTGCATCTTTACTTAGAGGATATTGGGGAATATCTTGCCAGTTTATTTTATGAAACCAGTCCGGCGCGTTACTTCCAATAATGTGCGATTCTCCAAACTCAGGACGGCTACCCATAAATTTCAATTAGTATAACAACAGCAGTAAAAAAATTAAAGAACATCAGCGCCTCACTGACTTTGAAAAGTTGCTAAGAAGTGGTTTTAGGGTGTTAAACGGGCTAGGATGATGCTGTTTTACTTTACCTAAGTTTAAACAACAAAAAATAAAAAAAAGAAAGGAGGTGATCCATCCGCTCCTTCCAGAACGGATACCTTGTTCATGTTTGTTCC